>TARA_R110002095_G_scaffold33204_4_pt1 | contig 289430 bp, 279 predicted proteins | sample TARA_R110002095 | Tara Oceans TARA_R110002095 (sample SAMEA4397255) | marine metagenome | biome: Polar Biome; feature: [SRF] surface water layer (ENVO:00010504); material: water (ENVO:00002006), including particulate matter (ENVO:01000060) such as... | depth 5 m | reverse complement strand
ATAATGAATGGGGTTACAGTACCCGGGTTGAGGAACTTATTGGACGCTTGGCAAATTTTGATGGGATGGAACTATCAGGTACTGACAAGTTAACTCCTCAAAGTTGATAATTCAACTCATGAAAATGGGAGGCTTGCGGATTATAGGTGTAACATCCCCCCAACGAACTGCCAAGGGCAAAAAGGAGAAGTAGGTATGTATAAACGAATCTTTGTACCAGTAGATGGTAGCCAGACTGGACTTCCCAGTATTCTATTGACTCAAAGGTTTTAATTTGTATTAACAGGAATAGTATTCAAACGCGGCGAGGTCTAATTTTATAAATTTAATTGGTAATTATAGCCATGGATTATAGGATTATAAGGTCGGAAATTTTCTATTCAGGAGGGTAATTGTAAATAGACGTTCATGTACTTAACTTAAAAGGTTATCATTCTTAAAAATGTTGTAAAAGTTAATTTTGATTCGAAACTAAAATTGCTAATTACCCTAATTTATTCCCCATCAGATAATTTCGAGTATAAAACTTGACTGCTCATAAAGTTCTATAGAGGATTCTATATATGTTAAACCCATTGGAGGCTGGCAAAGTTACAGGGGAAATTGATGTTGAATTAAGTTATAAAATTATAGAACTTTTTTCTGGCGGTTTATATTCCAGTCCAAATAAGGCTTTTGAAGAGCTTGTAACTAATTCTTATGATGCTGATGCCGGTATAGTCGCCGTAGGAGTACCTACTGATAAATCTAATGACGATTTTTTATGGGTACTAGATAACGGTATAGGAATGGATAGCCGAGGTTTAAAAGATCTTTGGAAAATTGGCGAGTCTGGTAAGAGAATTGGGGAAAATTCAAAAAATAGAAAACAAATTGGTAGATTTGGTATTGGGAAATTAGCAACATTTATTCTAGCTAACAGGCTAACTTACATAAGCAAGAAAGATGACATTTACCGAGCAGTAACAATGGATTTTTCGGCTTTAGACCAGAAAAATAATAAAAGTGAATTAGTAACTCTGAAAGAAAGAACATTATCTGCAGTTGAAGCTAAAAATTTAGTTCATCAATATACAAATAATAAAGGAGTAAACAGTTCCTCTTTTAAATTATTTGGAGATAAGTCGGCAAAAAGTTGGACATTCTGTTTGATGTATTCTCTAAAACCACGAGCACTAGAAATTCAAAATGGTAGACTAAAGTGGGTCCTTAGCACTGCGCTACCTTTAAACCCAGGGTTTAAACTTTACTTCAATGGATCCCAAATTCAATCTTCAAAAGTAAACGCACAAATTGAAAAAAAATGGGTGTTTGGAGTGGATGATAAAATTGCTGATCAAAATGATGAGTATGAAACATGGAAGAAAGGGGGAGATGTCGGTGTTTCCTTGCCTAATTTACCTGGTGTAAAAGGTGAAATGATTTTATATAAAGAATCTCTTGCAACAGGCAAGTCAGAAGATTTATCTAGAAGCCATGGTATATTTTTGTTAGTAAGAAAAAGGTTAATTAATTTAGATGATGCATTATTACCAGGTATGGGGCCATTTGCACATGGTGCCTTTAATAAAACCAGAATAATTGTATATGCCGATGAATTAGATGGATTAATTACATCAACACGAGAATCAATAAAAGAAGCACCTGCATATGCTGATTTAAAACAATATCTAACTAAAAAATTTAACGAACTACATAAATACTGGCTTCAAAAAAATGCTGAGAATGCTAATTCTCAAGATGTGTCATATAAATTATCATCGGCTAGCTATGCACTTACACGAGGCCCCATATTTCATAGCGCACAACATCTGTTAAATAATCCAAAAACTAGATCAGTTTTAATGGTAATTCCCGAGTTTCAGGATTCTAATCAAATTTCGGAATTTATCTCAAGCTTAGAAGAAGATTTAGAAAGTGAAAAAGGAATTATTCATAAATATGAGGAAGAATATATTAGCCCTTCATTACCAGTATGTAGGTTAGACTTAGAAACGAGAACTATATATTTGAACGTGTTACACCCATTTGTAATTTTTTGCTTAGATTCAGCAAATGATATTTCCAGTATAAGACTTATTGCGACTGCTGAAATACTAAATGAAGCGCAACTAATTGAAGCAAACATTGATGATGATAAAAGAATATTTCTAGTAAAAAGGAGAGATCAAATTCTTAGAGAAATCTCCTCTATTGATAAAATAAATCCTGCAGCAATTGCTCAATTAATTGCAGATTCTGAACAAAATGCAAATGGTCTTGAAGAGGCAGCAGTTATTGCCTTTAAATGCTTAGGTTTCGATGCGGTGAGTATTGGAGGAAGTGGGAAGCCAGATGGTCTTGCAATAGCACATTTGGGAATTTCAGACGGCATTGATTCGTCATTTATAGTTACAATTGATGCAAAAAGTACAAAGCATTCTAAGGCGTCATCTGGAAATATTAATATTTCAAATATTGATAATCATAGAATAAAGTATGAGGCTCAATTCGCTGTAATAATAGCGCCAGGTTACGAAGGAATTGATGATGAAAATTCTAAGATCAATGTAGAAGCTCGTAAATTCTCAAAAGTTATTACTTGCATTACAACTACTGATTTAATCAAGTTAGTATCAATGAGTGGCCCAAAACAAATAAGCTTAGCTAAGCTAAGAGACCTTTTTGAAAATTGCGCAACACCATTAGAAGCATCAAATTGGATTGCTCAGCTAGAAAAACTTGTAGTAAGTCAAGCTCCATATAATGAAATTATTGAAACAGCTTATGAGATGCAAAAAAATGACACTGAAAGGCCTACATTAAGTTCTATCAGAATATCTAATCCAATCCTAAATAAATTTTCTTTAAAAGAAATTAGAGGTTGGGTTGAGGTTTTGGAGAGACAGCTACCAGAGTTTGTTTCACTTGATGATGATATTATTTCACTTAATAATAGCCCTGCAAATATTAAGAAAACATTACAAATGATTAATTCTGATTTACCTCCAGAATTTAAAAACATGTATAAGGATGCTTTTGGCACAGCGCTATGAAAAAACTCAAATTAAATAAAACAAATGCGATCGATGCTGCCGATGGTGCGAATCTACTTGAAGACTCTTCTGTAGATATAATAGTTACTAGCCCGCCATATTGGGGTCAAAGAACATCTGATGGAATCGGTGTTGAAAATGATCCTCGTGCATACTTACAAGCATTAATAGATATATTCAAATCATTGAAACAAAAACTAGCAGAAGATGGGATTGTTTGGGTTAATTTAGGAGATAGTTACAACACTCCTATAAATTGGCGCAGAAACGATTATCAATATAGTACACTTGGTCAAGATAAAAATGGACTTGAAGAAAATAATAGTGCCTATACAAAAAAACGCCAAAAACGCAAACAATTTATTGATCACGAAACCAGTTGGTTGAAATACGGAAATCTGTTGGCTCTAACTCATAGATTCGTTGTTGAAATGGTAGATGCTGGTTACTTCTATAGGGGTGAGGTTATTTGGGTAAAAAAGAATGCTATGCCAGAAGGTAAATGTAGAAGGCCTCATAGACAACATGAACCAATATATCTTTTCTCCAGATCAGACAAGCATTCGTTTAGTGTATCTCCAAGTGTAAAATCAATATGGGAAATTGCACATGGAGGTGCGACAGGGATTGATCATTGCTCTAAATTCCCTTTAGATTTAGCGAAGCAATGTATATCTTCTTATGGTGAAATAATAACTAGTAAACTAGTTTTAGACCCTTTTGCAGGTTCAGGGACAACAGGATTAGCAGCTAATGAGTTAGGTTTTGATTATATCGGGTTTGAAATTGATCCACGCAGAGCTAAAGATGCAAATAAAAGATTATTGAAAGATAAGAATAAAATATCTTCAATTAAAGTGGCTTGATAATTATAAACACTGACTGCAATTATTAAATCCAAAGCATAATAATTAATTCGAATTTTTTATTAACATTGACGCCTACTATTAGCGCCAATGTTTACTTTTAAATCATTAAATTAACGGCTTAATTCAATTGTGGCAGATTTTATTTTTTCAAAATGATTTCCTACTTGAGTTAAAATGTTTTCTAAAAAGTTTGGGAGCACTTCTATTGCTCTAATTCTTAAATTTCTTGATTGATTCAGCAATGGAGATGGTGCAGATTCCAAATATTTATTCTCATAAGGGCAACTTAAATCACCTTCAAAAAATCCGGATACGCTTTTTACCCTTTTTACTGATAAGCACCATTTTCCATCAACACGTGAAAATCCAAGCAAATCTTCAATGCATGCTGTAGTTTCATGTGCCCCCCCTTCACAATCACTACTTCCTAGTGGAGGGGTGTACCAGTGTTCAATACCAATATTTAATGAAATCAATTTAGTTTCAATTTCGCTAATAATTTGGTTGGCTGTTTCTGAAGCTGTATTTAAAGCAGATGATTTTGCTTCGAGATTAGATAGTATTGAATTTAGATTTGATTCCTTCATGGTTTCCACCTCTTGGAATTTTTGCATGTAAGCCGTTATAAAAGTCCGTCAGGACGCCTTTAGTTAACTGTCAAGCTAACATATGCCATTCTATCCTTATATTGAGAGGTCAAGCGCTATATGCGAATTTAAAGTATATTAAAAAATCAAACATAGAATAATAGGCCGTTAGAAATTTGGCCTGTACACCCATTAGTTGACCCAGTAACATTAGTTTTACGTTAAAAAATAAGCCATTGAATCAATAAGCTATAAGTTTTTAGTGTGTAGTCCTCTCATTGGCACCATTAAATCAATATCTCCAATTCTTAATCATTAGCCAATCTCTTTAACTACCAATTCCACAAGCTCACCCTCCCCAACTCCTAAGACTATTGCCAAATTCAAGATAGTTGTCAATGAGGGCTGGCGTTTCCCCCTTTCAAGCATCGAAATGAAAGTCCGGTCTAAATTCCCCTCAAGTGCCAACCTTTCCTGTGAAATACCCTTCTGTTTACGTAACCTACGCAAAACAATGCCAAAAGCTTCTTCTGGAGTTTTCATACCAACCTCTTCTGTATAAAAGAAGTTGAACCTATACCGCTTGTAGACTATGATCGACGGACTATAGTCTACATAACAGTGCTAATAGCGTATTTAATAAAAACATTAGATAGAGGGGTTAGTTATGAATAAATTATCACGCTATACATATTATCTAGGATTAATATTAATAGGATCAGCATTATCAGCTTGTGGAGACACTCCAATAGCACAAGAAAGGCAGGAGGTAAGGGAAGTTTTACAAGTAGTTAAGGAAAGAACACTGCTTGGACATGATGCTTGTATTGAGCTAATAAAAAGCATTAGCCGTAACCCCGCTACTACAGTAGTTCCAGAGATTTATAATATAGCGACTAGCCAAGGTGTTACCTATAAGGATACCTATATAGCCGTATTCGAATGGACTGGCTTTAATATGGTCCAGGCTCAAAATGGCTTTGGCGCAACAATTGGTGTGGAAGCGACGTGTGAATATAATATAAATGTTGGGCAGTTATATGGATTAGTGTTTGATGGCCAAATATTTATACGAAATGGTGTGTATCAGTAGGCCTCGTACCATACAGCCAATGACTTAATTTCCGATCAACCCCTCTATTTATGCCAGTTCCCGCCTAAAAACCTTCAACTTCAAAAAAAAATCTCATACTGTGAGTTGAAGGTAATACCATTAGTACTCGATGGCATGACGCCAGCTTAATATCAACACCATGACGGTCCTGTTGTTAGTTATGCTGCGCGTCATTTATGAATTGTTCATATCTTGGCTCGCACATTTAAGGAGACCAATATGAACAGTAAAGTAAACATAATTACGACGTCTGAAGAAGTACTGCCGCACAATCTACACATCATTTATCAAGATATAAATACGCTTAAGTTGCGATCTAGTAACCCGCGCACGCATAGTGCTAAGCAGATTAGACAGATAGCTGACAGCATCAATCAGTTCGGATTTACTAATCCCATTTTAGTTGACGAACAAAATAATGTTATCGCTGGCCATGGAAGAATTGCAGCTGCTAAAAAACTCGGGATTATAAAGGGGCCAACTATTTGCCTAACAGCTTTATCAGCTGCCGAGAAAAGAGCGTACGTCATTGCAGATAACAGACTCGCTGAAAATGCCGGATGGGACCAAGATATATTGGCAATAGAATTTCAGAATTTAATTAAACTTGATCTGGAATTTGATTTAACTATCACCGGGTTCGAAACTGCTGAGATTGATTTACTCATTGAGCCCATTAACGATGAAGAGTCTACTGATGATATCCCTGTACCTGATGTAGACAACCACCCTATAACGCAACTTGGTGATATCTGGGTCTTGGGTGAGCATCGCATACTGTGTGCGGATGCGACAAAACAGATTAGTTATGAGCGCCTGTTGGGAGATCAAAAAGCAAAATTAATTTTTACAGATCCTCCGTATAACGTACCGATCAACGGCCATGTCTCCGGTCTGGGGAAAGCACAGCATCAAGAATTCCAGATGGCTTCTGGCGAGATGACTGAGGCTGATTTCACTGGATTCCTAAGTACCATTTTCCAAAACCTTATACAGTATAGCTCTCCAGGATCCATTCATTATGTTTGCATGGACTGGCGTCATTTAAAGGAAGTTTTATCTGCTGGCGAGTCTTATGCTGAGTTAAAGAATCTGTGCGTTTGGGTGAAAAATAACGGCGGTATGGGATCCTTATACAGATCTAAGCACGAACTTGTTCTCGTTTTCAAGAATGGTACAGCGCCCCATACCAACACCGTGGAACTGGGTAAACACGGCCGGTATCGCACCAACGTCTGGGAGTATGCTGGCGCTAATAGCTTTCACGAGGAACGCATGGAAGAGCTTTCAATGCACCCTACTGTCAAACCCATCGCGATGGTCAAAGATGCGATCATGGATTGTTCCAATCATGGTGACATTATTTTAGACCCCTTCGGCGGTAGCGGAACAACGCTACTCGCTGCCGAGCAAGCTGGACGACGTGCCTATCTGATTGAGCTTGAGCCGGCCTATGTAGATGTCACATTAAAGCGGTTTCTCAAAACAACTGACGTCGAGCCTGTTCTGGAAAGCACTGGGCAAACATTTACTGAAGTCTCACTACAGAGAAGCTGCATGCCAAGTAGTAATCCGGATACCCCTTCCCCTGACAATATTGAGAGTGCACTCAAAGAGTCCAATGAAGAGGAGAAAGACGATGAGTAATGATTACGAAGTCGGATACGGTAAACCACCAAAACCAAATCAGTTCAAAGCTGGAGAAAGCGGCAATCCTAAAGGCAGACCCAAGGGATCCAAAAATCTCTCAACGGTTCTCCAGGAGACGCTTAACCAGCGCGTCGTCATCACTGAGGGCAATAAGCAGGTATCGGTAACCATGTTAGAAGCAATGGTAAAAGGCTTGTTAGCAAACTCCATTAAAGGTAAAGCTGGTGCCACTAACACTGCATTTAAACTTATTCAGCAAATGGAAGAGTCGACTAAAGGGATGAGCATCTCTTATCTCCAGGAAGATGGCAGTGTTCGACATCACGAAGTCGATCTTGAAATAGTGCTTGATGGGCTTGGAGTATCAAAATGAAACACACCAAAAGTCCTGAAGATACTATCATTGCTTCTATAAAAGCATCTAGGGAACAAGTGCTCGTAAAGCAGGATGCTTTACGAGCAAAATTAGATGAACCATCAATTGATAAATCTACTGCAGAATTAAATGTATCATCATTAGACTGGGAAACATTCAAAGAGCAATTAGATAATTGTTATTACCCAATTGACCAAGAATGGATTAATAAATATTTGGTCAATCCTAAACAGTTTAGGTCAAAGACTGAGATAAGAATTAAAAAAATCGAAAACCTGGATATTCAATATGACCTATATTTCTTAAATCTGGACAATCAGCAATTATTGCGACTACATGTAATCACTCTACTTCAACAACAATTTGGTGCATTGGATGATTATGCGCTCATAGCTAGCCACTGGATACGTTATAGTCAGTGCGTATTAATCTCAAAAGAAATTAATGATAAATCAGAATTAGCGGCTAAAGGAAATGGGCTCACCACCCTGGAAATTGATGCTGTTGTGAGTAAGATTATAATTGCAGCCCTTCTTGGCCTTGAGCTACCAGCTGGAGACCCAAGCATCCTGGAAAGCATGCCGTAAAATAAGCTTTTGGTATTACAGCAGCCTTCCACTAATTTACCTTAAACCCTTTCAAAAGCACCTAAACTACGCCGCTATAAATACCGCACTATTGAGTTGACTTCCCTCCCAGCAAGAGCGTCCATGTGTAACAGGAGGTCAACATATGCCATACACAATTGACGAACTTAAGACACATTCAATCAAGGCGTTAAAAAAGATCTGGATTCAGGTTTTCGCTAAACCAGCCCCTCCTTTCGCCAGGAAGGACTTTCTGATTAATAACCTGCAATATCGGCAAGATTGCCAACATCATGGCAAACTTAGCCAAAAGACCAGGAAAAAGCTGCATCAGCTTTACCAGGAATTTCAGCACAATCCTGATTTTCAGCCCACAGGCAGCAAATCCCGCCTGAAAGCAGGCACTCGTCTGGTGCGTGAGTGGCAAGGCACCGTGCATACGGTCACTGTCTCCCAACAAGGCTTTGAATACCAGGATACTCACTACAAAAGCTTATCGTCCATCGCCAGGTTAATTACTGGTACACAGTGGTCCGGTCCTGCCTTCTTTGGATTAAATAAAGGAGTTAGTGCATGAATACCAAAAACTGCGCGATCTATACCCGCAAATCCCATGCTGAAGGCCTTGATCAAGAGTTCAACTCCCTGGATGCCCAAAGAGAAGCTTGTGAAGCCTTTATCAAGAGCCAGAAGCACGAAGGCTGGGCCTGTAATAAAGCCCACTATGATGATGCTGCGTATTCAGGGGGAAATTTGAACCGCCCTGCCCTGGATCGCCTGCTTAACGATATAGAAGATGGAAATACCCAGATAGTTATCGTTTACAAAGTCGACCGATTAACCCGCAATTTAGCTGATTTTGCCAAACTCATTGAATTGTTCGATAGGTATCAGGTGTCATTTGTCTCCGTTACACAGGAATTTAATACCACAAGCTCAATGGGTAGGCTGACTTTAAATGTCCTCCTTTCTTTCGCGCAATTTGAACGAGAAATCACCGGGGAGCGGATCCGTGACAAATTCAAAGCCTCCAAAGAAAAAGGCCTGTGGATGGGCGGCTATATCCCTCTCGGTTATGACGTAAACGAAAGACAGTTAATCATCAACCCAGCAGAAGCTGAAACCATCACGTACATCTTTGAGCAGTATTTAAAGCTTGGCAACGTCCGTAAATTGAAAGAACACCTGGATCATCAGGGTATTTTTAGTAAGCTCAGGATCAACAACAAAGGGGTTAATAGCGGAGGCAAACCCATCTCAAGAGGCAATCTCTATAAACTACTTGGAAATCCAATCTATAAGGGGGACATACGCCACAAAGATAAAGTCTATCCAGGCCAGCATGACGCCATTATCAATGATGACACCTGGGAAAAGGTCCAGAGTTTACTGAAAGCCAATAACGATAGTGCTAAAAACGGCCTACGCGCAAAACAACCCAGTATTTTGGCTGGTGTACTGTATGACGATAAAGGCAATGCCATGAGCCCCAGTCATGCTGTTAAGAATGGGAAACGTTATCGGTATTACACGAGTCAGGCGATTATTAAACAGCAAGTTGAAAAAGCAGGCTCACTACCCCGAATCCCGGCGGGTGAATTAGAAGCCGTAGTTACTCAGAAAATACAGGATTTACTCCATGATGAAGCCGGCCTGAATAGTTATATCGGACACGCGCTGTTAGGTACCGAGGCCTACCTCATAAAAGCTAAAATACTAGCAGGTGAAATTGCCAAACAACCTACCCGACTTAAATCCTTGCTTTCAAAAGTTGTTATCTCTGATAAAAAAATTACGCTTATTATCTCAAGAATCGCACTTCACCAAGCCTTAAACCTGGATCCGCCAACACAAGATTCCCCACTTAAAATAAATGCAAAAGTAAGTCTGCAACGATGCCAGGGTGAAAAGAAACTCATCCTAAGTAGTGGACAATCACTAGAAGAAGGCAATCTTAATCCAGCCTTGGTAAGAGCAGTTTCACGAGCTTATGTATGGAATCAAATGTTAGTTAATGGAGAAGTAGACTCGGTCAAAAGCCTAGCCGAACAAGAAAAAATAACGAGTCGATATGTTAGTAGGCTACTACCTTTAGCTTTCTTATCGCCGCAATTAATTGAAGACATCTTATCCGGCAAACAAGACCCTCACTTGAGCATCGAAAAGCTCTGCTAGGTCCCCAAAATTTCCCGAAACAGAATACAAAAATCCCTTTAGATAAAATCATCCTTTCAAACTTTCAGTACTCTTTAACTTCTACAAATATTTGATTCCAGTAACGCTATTTTGTCTGAAGCGGACGAACGGTTCGAATCCCCTTCGTGATTCTCTGTTTCAATTTTTTCCAGGGACTAGTTTAGCGAATTTTTTTACTGAAAAAGCAATAAGTTGCCTGCAAACGGACTGCAAAAAAGCCCTTTAGAGAAAATTACCTTTATTGCTAAGAAAGACCATCTGGGGTGGTCCATTTCTCAAAGGTATATACAAATTAGTGTTGAATTATCAAAGAGATAGAGCGTATTCAGGGGAACTCAGAGAATACCCCAGACTGTATGGCGGTGAGGGAGGGATTCGAACCCTCGAAGGGTTTAACCCCTTACACACTTTCCAGGCGTGCTCCTTCAGCCACTCGGACACCTCACCAAACTCTGTTTTACTGAAACTTTTTAATGCAGAGCACGCCTCTTAATGCGTGTCTCTTTTGGCAGCCACTCGGACACCTCACCTAATTCTGTTTTACTGAAACTGTTTAATGCAGAGCACGCCTCTTAATACGTGTCTCTTTTTGGCAGCCTCTCGGGTACCTCACCTAATTCTGTTTTACTGAAACTGTTTAATTCAGAGCACGCCTCTTAATGCGTGTCTCTTTTGGCAGCCACTCGGGCGCCTCACCAAAACAAGCCGCGAACTTTAAAGTAAGCTCCCTTCAATTACAAGTTCGATACCTTACTCTCGCTATTCTACTCTTCCCACCATCTATGGCTATTCAGGGCCATTGCTGAAAATAATCATCGATGTTTAATTCGGGTACAGGCCTATCTTCTACCTTTGCCGTGCCTAAATACAGTAAACCTACAATTTCATCTGTGGTTTTCAGGCCTAAGGCCAGTTTTACTGCGCTATTGAAGGCAGGTGGGCCCGTACGCCAGATAGATGCAAAGCCTAAGGCATGAATCGCCACTGACATATTCTGAATTGCTGCTGCCACCGATCCAATCTGTTCTACAGCAGGGATCTTTGGATGTTCAACAATGGTTGCTACCGCAATAATGATCATCGGCGCCCGCAATGGCGCATTAAGGAGTTTTTGTACCAACACCTCATTAGGTGGTTGCATGGCCTCCACAAAGAGTTCACCAAGCTTATGACGGGCATCACCTTCTACCACCAGATAACGCCAGCTTCGTAACATGCCATGATCAGGAGCTCTCAAAGCTGCCTTGTAGATGAGCTCAAGCTGCTCTTTTGATGGCACCGGATCTGTTAAACGCGGCGCTGCCGTTCTGGTAAGTAAGGCTTCTAGTGCATCCATAATGCATCCGTAGTTATAAAATAAATGTGATGTATTTATTGCCGAACAAGTCTTGAGAGCACAGTATTTTCAATCCCAGTCGAACTGCGCACAGGATTTATATCCAGCCCCCCTCTTCTTAAAAAATTTGCCCTGACCGTTAACTCCGTGGGTTTACATCTAGCCTGAATATCGACGAAAATTTTCTCTACACAGTTTTCATGATAATCATTATGCAACCGATAAGAAATCAGGTATGCCAGCAATGACTCATGTGAAATGGCCGAACCAGAATAAGCAATCGAGATGGTGGCCCAATCCGGCTGATTGGTAATGGGGCAGTTTGATCTGAACAGGTTGCTATAAAGCTGCTCCTGTACTTGCCTGCCATCATCTACGCTCAATAGCTCAGCTGCAGGATGATAATGTTCCACGCTGATCTCCAGCTTATCCAGGCAGTTTCCCCCGGGAACCTCAATGATATGAGCTTTATCTTCAAGACCAAGTAATTCAACTTTAACGTCAGCACCGCATTTCTCAGACAAATCTTTAATTAGCAAAGCCTGCAGCTGCTCTTCATTCTCATAGCTTTCCTGATTCAGCGAATTTAAATACAGTTTGAGGGATTTGGACTCAATTAAATTAGGACTTTCACAAGCAAAGTGAAATCTTGCTAGTGCGACTTGAGGCAAACCCTGCTTATTCAGCCAGGAAAGCTCATAGGCGTTCCAGATATCTTTACCTATAAACGGCAATTTAGTATCTAGCCCTAGTAGCTTTCGGTTATCTATACGTGAAATAGCCAACAGAATATCGGGGCTGTAGCTGTCCGGATATTCTGTTGGTTTACCCATCAGATTTTCAGTCATGCTAATTCCTTAGCCCGGTACCTCTGTTGAGTAAAAGCAGAGCAAAAGTAAAAAGGCCGGTGACAAAAGCCAGTAGTATTAAAAGAGCGTAAGTGATATTTACATCTGATATACCGAGAATGCCAAAACGGAATGCATCCACCATGTAGAAAATAGGATTCAAATGTGAAACGCTTTTCCAGAAATCCGGTAACAGATCAACAGAGTAAAACACACCACCCAGATAAATCAGCGGAGTTAATACGAAGGCCGGAATGATCGTGATGTCATCAAATTTATTGGCATAAATGGCATTGATTAAACCTCCAAGTGAAAACACTACTGAAGATAGCAAGACTACAGTGAGCGCTATAAAAAAGTTATGCATATGGAAACCACTAAAGAACATGGCGACCACAGATGCAATAAGCCCAATAGCCAGGCCCCGGGCAGACCCTCCGACGATAAATCCGACCAGGATGACATAGTTGGGCACTGGAGAAACCAGCAACTCTTCAATATTACGCTGGAATTTCTGACTAAAAAAAGATGAAACCACATTCGCGTAGGCGTTATTAATTACTGCCATTAAGATTAGACCTGGTACTATGAAGTCCATATAGGCATAACCGTTCATCTCACCTATGCGGCGCCCGATCAAGCTTCCAAAGATCACAAAATATAAAGAGATCGTAATCACGGGCGGAACCAGAGTCTGCACCCAGATACGCAAAAATCTGCGCACTTCTTTTCTGACAATAGTATTTAATGCGATCCATTTATAATGCACAGATACACCAGACATCTAGGCACGCCCCTGTTCTATTTGTGGGTTTCGACCATTCGATTGCTGCACTAAAGCCACGAACAATTGTTCCAGACGATTTGTTTTGTTGCGCATACTTTTGATTTTGATCCCCTGCTCATCCAGCAAACTGAATACTTCATTGATATCCTGACTCTTATCCAGCGTCACTTCTATACAGCTGGTGTCAATTAGCTCTACCTTGTAACCGTTCAGCTGCGGGACATTTTGTATTTCTTCTCTGCTATCCAGAATAAAGACTTCGGTATCCAGTTTCTTTAGCAAGGCACGCATGCTGGTGTTCTCTACTATTTCACCTCTATCAATAATCGCAATATTGCGGCACAGGCTTTCGGCTTCTTCCAGATAGTGCGTGGTTAGTATTATTGTCGTACCTGCTTTATTAATATCCTGTAAAAATTTCCAGGTAGAACGGCGTAATTCAATGTCGACTCCGGCTGTTGGCTCATCGAGAATTAATAATCTGGGTTCATGGATAAGCGCCCGGGCAATTAACAAACGTCTTTTCATGCCGCCAGAAAGTTCTCTGCCTTGCTGATTCTTTTTATCCCAGAGTCCCAGTTGTTTTAAATATTTTTCTGAACGTTGCTCTGCGAGTTTTCTTGGTAAACCGTAATAACCACCTTGAGTAACACAGATATCAAATACTTTTTCGAACTGATTGAAATTCACTTCCTGTGGCACTATGCCTAGATTCAGTTTTGTTGCATAAGCGTTGGTATCGACATTTTCACCGAACACTTCCACCGTTCCAGACGATTTACTAACTAATGTTGCAATGATGCTGATGGTTGTGGATTTGCCGGCACCATTAGCGCCCAGTAAGGCAAAGAAATCGCCTTCAGCGACTTCCAGACTAATTCCATTGAGGGCGCGATGGCCGTTTTTATAAGTTTTGTGCAGGTCTTTGATTGAAATTGCTATCGACATATTCAGGATTACTGTACCACTAAAAAATAAGCCGGTGATTTTACCCTAATTGCATGAAAAATGCTGGCACCAGAACACGACTCCATTAGGACTTAGGTCTCGTCTCAACCGGCTATTGTAATACCTTGAGGCAGTTTCGAATGGCTTCCGGTGGCGGCTCCTCCTCCTGCCTGACCATAACGATCAGGGCAACAGCCTCAATTTCATCATTGGCCCGCGGGCTGGTCACCAAAGAGCCGGATATTTTCACATAAGCCAAGGCAGTTCCCAGCCCTGCCTGCATAATGGTACAGACCACGTCTTTCCACAGCACGCCTTTTATATCTACCTGATAGCGGTTTTGATGTGCACCGTGATAGGTAAACATGTCTTCCATGACCTGCTCTGTGCCAGGTGCTACCAGAGCACGAACCACCAATTCGGGATAGGCTCTGACTGGTCTTATTACCGTATCGGCAGACAATCTGGTGAAGCGTCTTCGATTATCATCATCCACACACTCGGCAACAACAAAGGCTTTTAAAGGAATACTGTTCAGATGTTCGAGAATATCAATAGTCTGACTATCCGGATTAATTGAGTTTGCGTCATGAGAAATCACGAAGATATATTTTGCTTCTGCAGCATTAACCTTGGCCAGATTTTTTGAATTTGTCGGAGTCCCTGAATAGTGCACGACTCCCATAGCCTGTATTGCAGGCGGCAGCCCCTCTGTGTAGACAGGCGTTAAAATCTGTATTGGCAGTTCTGACAATTCAGGCGTGCTTGAAATTTGCTCCAGCAAACGTTGCAAGTATAAATCGCCATCGTGTAATGGCGTATTAAGAATTAATATATGATCTTTCATGTCCCATCTCCATAAGCCTTGCATCATGTGATCGCGTCGTGTGACACGATAATCAACATATTCACCCAGAAACTGACCAAGCAGCGCTATCCCCGGTATGTATAAAAATACCACTGTCGCCATTTGCCCATACATTGAATCTGCCGACAGATCTCCATATCCCACTGTTGTGATCGTCGTCAGGGTCAGCCATAAAGCCTCCCAAAAGTTCAAAGACTCCAGGATAACCATTGCCCCTACATGCAAACATATCAGTGCTATAAGAATCAGCACCAGGGTTAACAGGCGCGTACGAGCGGCACCCTGAGTTTGTTTCCCATACCAGGCTTTTTTATGTTTACGATAGATATGTGAACTGGTGTGCAGCATGATTCAGTTTACTGTTTCCATGGAGTTGTCCGCTTTCGGATGTGATGTTACCTGATCTGGTTTTTCTGGCATAATCAAGTAAGAACTAATTTGACTTAAATCACCGCAAGCCTTGCAGCTTTTTATCACCAAAGCCACAATATGAATTCATTATGAAAGACAGACGCAGTCCAAACCAGCAAGCAGCGGAGAAAATTCCTGAAGAATTAGCCAGGCAAGCCAGAACACAATTGGAATCAGAAATCAGCATCCTGAAAAGCTGGCTCAAGGACCTGAATGAAACCCGCGAAGATAATCCTGAATCCATAATTGCCCGAAATTCCTATACTGAAATGCTACAAAATCGCCAGGAATTATTAGATACACTTAACGAACACTAACAAGGTTTCACTATGCTTACTCAAACCCAGGCCGAAGTCATGCTCACCCTGCAGGCCAACATGAATGCCAAAGTTAACCCGCAGTGGATTAAAGCCGGCTACCCGTATTTACGGGCCGTTGTTGTCGAAGGTGCCGAGGCCATGGAACATCATGGCTGGAAGTGGTGGAAAAAACAGGAATGCGATTTACAGCAACTGCAAATGGAACTGGTCGATATCTGGCACTTCACCCTGTCTCATATCCTGCTGGAAGTGCATGGCGACCAAAAGCTCGCCACTAAAAGACTGCTGACACTGCTGGCCGATGATTCCACACTAGTATTTGATAATAAAACCTATAATATCAACAAATTAGACTTGATATCTAAAGTTGAACTTGAAATAGGTTTGGCAGCTGCCAGACGCATCAGTATCCCGCTTTTTGAGTCCCTGCTGACTGACTGTAAAATGGACTGGAAAGAACTCTACTGTCAGTACGTCGGCAAAAATGTGCTGAATTTTTTCCGTCAGGATAATGGTTATAAGGAAGGTACTTACAAAAAAAGCTGGGACGGCCGCGAGGATAATGAGCATCTGGTTGAAGTAATGACCCAGATTGATAGTGAACACCCTGAATTTCAGCAGATACTCTACCAGAGCCTGAAGGACCGTTACGCTGGCAGATAAAGCAAAGAACTTCTGATGGCTCGAAACCAATAGGAGCTTAAACTTGACTGAGCATGTTTCCGAAACAGATCCAAATCTGATCCTGCTTGATGAACTCGACGATTTTTCCAGGCATTCTTTAAAGCTGCTTGAAGAATCCAGACGTGAAGTCCTCTTACTCAGCAAGACTCTGGATCCAAATCTCTATAACAACGAAGCATTTTACCAGCATCTGCTCGATATCGTGCGCCGTGATCGCGTTGCACAGGTGAAGATTCTGGTGAAAGATATCCGCCCCGTGGTTGAACAGGGCCACCGTATTCTGAATCTGGCCCGCAAATTATCCAGCAAGATTGAAATACGTAAACTCCTGACCCGACCTGAAAAGGATGCAATTGCCTATCTGATAGGTGACCGCAGGCATCTCCTCTATATGCACGAAGATCAGATTTATAACGGCTTTGTAAATTATGCTGCAGCTGTGGAATGCAAGGGACTGGCCGACGAATTCACTTACCTCTGGGATAAACACAGCGAGCTTGATCCGGCTTTGCGTAGTATGTTGATTTAGTTGCAGGGTTTCAGCTAAGTACCGCTTTATTTACTAGAGCGCTAACCTGACGTTTCTGTTCTTATTGATATTTTGCTGATATTTTTACTTATTGAAGCGACTCTCCATTCATCTAACGAGGCATATTCAACTCATGCAAATGTATATTAAAACGAGATTGACTGTATTTGCTTTTACCCTGTTTGCGTCACCGATGGGATTTGCACAAAGCAACTCTGGCAGTAATGAAATCCTGTTGCAGGGCGGTTATGTACTGTCTATGGATAATGATATCGGTGATTTAGCGAGCGGTGATGTGCTTATCCGGGACGGGCAAATCATCGAAGTTTCTGCTTCCATTGAAGCACCGCAGGCACAAATCATTGATGCGACGGGCATGGTTATCATGCCGGGCTTTGTTGAAACACACTGGCATATGTGGGAAAGCTCCTTACGTGGTATGGCCAATGATGCTGCAGAATATTTTTACTATTCTCAAGTTTTGGCACCTCACTATACGCCTGAAGATTTCCATGCAGCTGTCAAATATGCTGCCCTGGACGCGATTAATGCCGGCATCACTACCGTTCATAACTGGGCTGGAGTCCAGACAGACTTTGAAATTGTCCAGGCCGAAATGCGGGCTCTGGTCGAGAGTGGATTACGAGCGAAAATGGGCTATCTGGCAGTTATCAGGGAAGAATTGACTGAAGAGGCCGAACTCAGCAGGGCAATTAACTGGATTAATGAAAATGGTGAACAACGACTAGGTTTGAGCTTGTTGCTTGATGGTGTACAAGCTGAACAGATGCAAACTGCCACGGAATTGGGGAGAACATTGAAGCTCTGGCCGATCACTGATCATAGTGGCGGTCTGGGAACTCCGGAAGTTAGCGGCGAAGAATTTATAGTGACACATGGTCCGGGATTAACACCGGAAGCCATTGAGATCATGGTTGAAAAGGATATTAAGGTTGCATTGTCACCTTTAATTGATCCCATGATCGGTGGGGGTCTGCCGCCAGTATATGCGCTGCTTGCAGGCGGTATACCGCTGGAAAATATTAGTTTTTCGGTTGATGTCAGTGCCCAGACACCTGTTGACCCTTTTGCCTCATTGAGAGCCATGGTGAATTCCGCACGCATGCAGCAAGTCCAGGCCAACCAAGTCGGGGTGACAGCAGGAACACTTATAATCCCTGCGCCAGGCACTGAATGGATTTTTTCTTATCGTGATGCTCTGCTTACCGGCACTTACGGGGGTGCCAATGTGCTTGGGCTTGCCGATCAGACAGGGTCATTGACACCAGGCAAGCGCGCTGATGTCATCATGGTAAATATGAACATGATTAACATGCTGCCATTAACCGATGTGGATATACCCATGCAACTCGTTCAGCATGGGCTTCCTGCAAATGTTGATACCGTCATTATCGATGGTCATATCCGAAAACTGAATGGCGAACTTGTTGACGTTGATATGCAGCGGGTAATCAATGAAGCAGCTCAGTCACAGGCAGGAATCCGCAGTCGTGCCGGCGAATAAGCCACTGTTATTTTGCAGACACCTTTCAGTTAGAGAAATTGACCAGAATCAGCGGAAACATCTGGGGCTGATAACTTCTCTTTACCAGCATGACAATATTTAAGCCGCTGGTATTTCCTCTGGCACTTCCTGCCAGCAGGTTTTACTCGTTTTTTTTAGGGGCTACCTGGAACTGCAATGTTGAAGTGCGGCCGACGGGACGGTTTGGAATGTTATGGAATATTGAAATGGGGTGGCCGACGGGGATCGAACCCGCGACAACAGGAATCACAATCCTGGGCTCTACCAACTGAGCTACGGCCACCATAAAGATATATGACTGATTCTTTGCCAGCGCTGAACTGGCGCGCCCGGCAGGATTCGAACCTGCTACCCTCGGCTTAGAAGGCCGATGCTCTATCCTGATGAGCTACGGGCGCTTAACTTGGGTTCACAATATAGCAGGTTGAAATTGGTCGGGGTAGAGAGATTCGAACTCCCGACATCCTGCTCCCAAAGCAGGCGCGCTACCAGACTGCGCTATACCCCGAACATTCTTCAAATAGACTTCTTGCGAAGAGGCGGCATGATACTCATGCTCCCCGGATTCGTCAATGTTTCTCTGGCCTATAGTCTCCAGTTTGAAATTTTTTCGCTTATGTTCAGTCATGATGGTGAGCTCTTCTTTCGTCGACACGCCAAAAGACGTACGTCCTTGTACAGGCTCGGCTGACGACATCCCTGTCGTCAGACGGTCTCCGAAAGAAGAGCTCACCATCACGCCTATGCTTTTAACAATCTTGAAACTTTCACTAATGCTACGAAAGCCGCCGTTCCTGTCCTGCTCACCCATTGAGATGCTTTTTTCCTGCCTGTTTTTCCGATCAGCGCGAGGACTGTCTGAGTCGCGAAGCGACGAGTTCCGCAGCGCCGGAAAAACAGGCAGGAAAGATCGAAGGGTGAGCAGGACAGGAACGGCGGCTTCTACACCACAAGAAATTTCAAACTGGAGACTACTCTATCGCAGGAACTGCTTCATTTTAAAATTGTCTGCCCGGACATGAGCTGATTTCTATATGCAGTTCGCTCGCTCTAACTCCTCATCTGCAAACTGCCTGGCTATATTCAGCTTCTTTCAATGCGCCAGCTTGTGACCCCATCCTTGTCTTCGAGTATCACATTCAATGCAGTGAGTTCATCGCGAATCTGATCAGCCAGGGCCCAGTTTTTTTCCTCGCGTGCCTGCTTGCGTTGTGCGATCAGTGCTTCAATATGCGCGGCATCGATGTCTGCGGCACCTTCCCGCAGAAAGGCTTCCGGTGCCATTTGCAATATACCCAGAATATCGCCCAGCTTTAATAAAAGAGCACCAAGAGAAACTGCCTGTGTAGTATCCGTATCGCGCAAACGGTTAATTTCCCGGACCAGTTCAAACAGCACGCCAATGGCTTCCGGCGTATTAAAGTCATCCTGCATCGCAGCATGGAAACGCATTTCTATATCACTGTTTTTTGGTGCAGTGCCCTGCTCCGCCTGCAGACCTTTCAGGGCATTATAAAAACGCTCCAGTGCGCTGTATGCCGTTTGCAGATTTTCCTCTGAATAATTTATGGCACTGCGGTAGTGACTGGAAATCAGAAAATAACGAATCACTTCTGCCGGATATTTGAGCAGTACATCACGTATCGTGAAGAAATTACCCAGCGACTTGGACATCTTTTCGTCATCAACACGCACCGGACCATTATGCATCCATGTATGCACAAAGGTTTTACCGGTCGCCGCTTCCGACTGGGCTATTTCATTTTCATGATGAGGAAACATCAGGTCAGACCCGCCACCGTGAATATCAAAAGTAGGACCCAGGGCACAGGTCGACATGGCTGAACATTCTATATGCCAGCCGGGGCGCCCCTTGCCCCAGGGAGAATCCCAGCCAGGCTCATCGGCTGTGGCACTTTTCCATAACGCAAAATCTCGTGCATCCTGTTTACTGTCACCTATTTCAACACGCGCACCATCGAGTAATTCGTCCAGGTTTTTGCGGGAAAGTTTGGCGTAATCTTTAAATTTGCTGACCGAATAATAAACGTCGCCCTTACCATCGGCATAGGCATAGCCTTTGGACACCAGGTTTTCGATCATGCCTATAATTTCACCGATATGCTCAGTCGCCCGAGGTTCAAAATCCGGCGGCACGATATTCAGGGCTTTTTCATCTTCATGCATAAAGCCGATAAAGCGTTCGGTCAGTGCACTAAAATCTTCATTGTTTTCCTGGGCGCGCCTGATGATTTTATCATCCACATCGGTGATATTTCTGACATAGGTAACTTCAAAACCGCTGGCACGCAGGTAACGAACAATCACATCGAAAGCCACCAGCATGCGGGCATGACCAATATGTGAATAATCATAGGTGGTCAGGCCACAGACATACATCCGCACCTTGCCTGGCTCAATGGGCTGGAAAGTTTCCTTTGCATGGGTAAGAGTGTTGTAAATTTTTAACACGATACGTTTCTATTTATTCTGATTACTCTGGGCTTTACCCCAGGTATCACGCAAACCAACCGTCAGGTTAAATACCGGCGCAGTGCTTTTATGATCTACCCGGTCTGCCACGAAGTACCCTTCCCTCTCAAACTGAAAACGCTCTTCGGCCTGGGCTGTTGCCAGACTAGGTTCGAGTTTGCAGCCCTGTATTACCTGCATGGCATCCGGATTAATAAAGTCACGATAATCGCCGTCTGCGGCATCAGGGTTTTCATTCAGAAATAAACGATCATAGAGTCGAACTTCTGCATCTATGGCTGACTTCGCCGGAACCCAGTGAATCACACCTTTTACTTTACGCCCTTCCGGTTTGGCACCCAGTGTGCTGGCATCATGACTGCAACGTAACTCGGTAATATTACCTTCTGCATCCTTGATTACTGCTTCACACTTGACCACATAAGCACCACGCAAGCGAACTTCACCGCCACTAACCAGCCGTTTGAATCCCGGCGGAGGTAGCTCTGCAAAATCATTGTGGTCTATATATAGTTCACGCTGAAAAGGAATTTCCCGTGCGCCCATCGTCTCATCTTTAGGATGTCGGCTCAGGCTTAATATTTCTTCCTTATCTTCGGGGTAATCTTCAATCACGATTTTCAGGGGGCGCAATACAGCCATGGCACGAGGTGAAGTCTGATCCAGGTCTTCACGCAGAGCATGTTCCAGCATGGCAACATCCACCATGCTGTTGGTCCGGGTGACGCCAATGCTTTCACAGAAATTTCGAATAGCCATCGGGGTATAACCACGGCGGCGCATACCTTCCAGGGTTGGCATACGTGGGTCATCCCAGCCAGCAACAAGCTGTTCATCAACCAGTTGTTTGAGCTTGCGTTTGCTCATGATAGTGTAATTGATATTGAGTCTGGCAAATTCTATTTGCTGCGGGTGAACTGGCAGGTCAAGCTGATCCAGCACCCAGTCATAGAGCGGACGATGATCTTCAAATTCCAGCGAACAGAGTGAATGCGTAATACCTTCCAATGCATCTGAAATACAGTGGGTATAGTCATACATCGGATAAATACACCAGGTGTCACCCGTCTGATGATGATGCTGATGACGAATACGATAAAGCACCGGATCACGCATATTCATGTTCGGTGATGACATATCAATACGGGCCCGCAAACTGTATTCACTATTCTTGAATTCTCCGGCCTTCATGCGCCGAAACAAGGCCATATTCTCTTCGACAGGACGCTCACGATCCGGGCTGTTACGGCCAGGTTCCGTCAGGGTGCCGCGATACTCCCTGGCCTGTTCGGGTGTCAGGCTGCAGACATAAGCCTTGCCATCAGCTATTAATTTTTCTGCCAGCTCATAGAGCTTGTCAAAATAGGATGAAGAATAATATTCCCTGTCGGCCCAGTCGAAACCCAGCCAGTGAATACTCTCCTTAATTGAATTGATGTATTCAATGCTTTCCTTTTCAGGATTAGTGTCATCAAAACGCAGATTACACAAACCATCGAAAATTTCAGCGGTGATAAAATTCAGACAAATTGCCTTGGCATGACCAATGTGCAAATAACCGTTGGGTTCGGGCGGGAAGCGGGTATGCACTTTTCCATCGTGTTTATTGTTTTTCAGATCTTCACGGATAATCTGCTGAATAAAATTGGAAGGACTTTCAGTCATACGGCCTGCTTGCTTTCTAATGGGACACAAAGGGCGTTATTATAGCGCTCTTGCAAGTGTCACACTACAAGCAAAGAAAGTTTACCCAAGCTATCAGGATTTAAGTAGTAGTGAGTTTATGATTAAGGAGACGTCCGAGCCATGGATGGCGAGGCCGAGCACACAGGAATGTGTGTCTGCGTTCTCCTAAGCATAAACTCGTTACTGCTAAACATAGCTGATTAAATTCACAAAACAAAAGAGAGTTATTCATGATTGTTTTACACACCAACGCCGGCGATATCACCCTGGAACTGGATTTTGAAAATGCCCCCATCAGTGCTGCCAATTTCAAACAATACGCAGAGGACGGACATTACAATGGCACCATTTTTCATCGGGTTATCGAAAATTTCATGATTCAGGGCGGCGGTTTTGAGCCAGGCCTGAAACAAAAACCAACCCGATCGACTATCCAGAATGAAGCGGACAATGGCCTTACTAACGACACAGGTACCATCGCCATGGCCAGAACCATGGAACCACATTCTGCATCGGCACAATTTTTTATTAATCTCACCGATAATGATTTTCTCAATCACAGCGCCAAAACCGCCCAGGGTTGGGGTTATGCGGTATTCGGCAAAGTTACAGACGGTATGGACGTGGTCAATACCATAAAGCAATGCAGCACTGGTATGCGTGCAGGCCATCAGGATGTACCGCTGGAAGATGTAATAATTGAATCGGTGACCGTCACGGACTAGATCTGGATGACAGACAAGCCCATTTTATTTATCTCGGATCTGCATCTGGAAGCGGAAAGGCCCGATATCAGTCAGGCTTTTTTCAGTTTTCTCAATAAGCACGCCACAGAAGCACAGTCTCTATATATTCTGGGCGATTTTTTTAATGTCTGGATTGGTGATGATTATGTCAGCGATCTCAATACCCGGGTCGCGGAAGCACTTTACAAGCTGAGTAAAGCGGGTCTGAAAATAAAACTGATGCACGGCAACCGTGATTTTTTACTGGGCAATGATTTTGCCGGGCGCTGTGGTGCTGAGCTAATTGAAGAACCCTATTTACTGGAGGCCTTCGGACAACAGGTGCTGCTGATGCACGGGGACGTACTGTGTACACGTGATCATGACTACATGACATTTCGCAGCATGGTTCGTGATCCCGAATGGCAACAGAACTTTCTGGCTCGTCCTATGGAGGAAAGACTTGCCTTTGCTGAACAGGCACGGGAACAAAGCAAGGCTATGAGCAGCAACAAAGCCGAAGACATAATGGATGTCACCCCGGAAGCCGTCAGAACCCTTATGCAGCAGTTCAACATTGAAACCCTGATTCATGGTCACACCCATCGCCCCGATGTACACAAGCTACACTCAGATTCAGGTTCAAAAAGCGCAAGGCGCCTGGTACTCGGCGACTGGGAACAAGGTGGCTGGTATATAAGCTGGACCAGTGAGCAATTAAAGCTAAAGCGCTTGCAGCCTGTGATCGGATAGTCATGCCAACACTATTGCTCAGTAAGGCAAAAGATATCGAAGGTTTTCCTGTGACCCGCATCCTGCCGCAGGCTAAAAAGCGGATGGTGGGCCCTTTTATATTTATAGACCATATGGGCCCCGTCGAATTTGAAGCTAATGAAGGCCTTGATGTTAAAGCTCACCCTCACATCGGGCTGGCAACCCTGACCTATATGCTGCATGGCAATCTTCTGCATCAGGACAGTCTGGGTACCAAAATCGAGATAGTCCCCGGCGATGTTAATTTAATGACTGCCGGCAAAGGCATAGTCCATTCTGAACGTGAACCTATAGCTGACAGAAGCCATGCGCGCCGTCTGGAAGGTATTCAGTGCTGGCTGGCTCTGCCGGAAACAACTGCAAATATGGACCCTGCCTTCGAACATATTAAACATTCGGCTCTGCCCCAATATCATCAGTTGGATGGCATAAACATGCATCTAATCGCAGGCAGTGCTTTTAATTTACATTCACCGCTCAGCAACTTTTCAACTATGTTTCTGCTTGATGTGGTGGCCGCGACAGGCAGCCGTATTCTGCGCCCCAATCCCGAACAGGAGTGTCTGCTTTACTTACTGGAAGGCAGCCTTGAAATTGATCAGCACATATTTCAGGCCGGCCAGGCTGTTCTGCTGGGACAGGAAGACAGCATGCTGGCTCTTAACAAAGTAAGATGCCTTTTACTCGGCGGCGAGGCCTGGGAAAAAATTCCGTACATAGACTGGAACTTTGTGTCTTTTTCACAAACTACAATTGCACAGGCAAAACAGGACTGGCAGGAGCAGCGCATGCCGAAAATTCCTGGTGACAGTGACGAATTTATACCTTATCCATAAGCAAAACGCGGACACATCATGTTAGTGAGTTCTATAATTTATCTCTTCGCCGCAGTTCTTTCAGTGCCTGTAGCCAAAAAGCTGGGACTGGGGTCTGTGCTGGGCTATCTGCTTGCAGGCATTCTTATTGGACCCTTCGTATTTGCACTGGTTGGCGATCAAACCGAGGTCATGCATTTTGCCGAATACGGCATCATCATGATGCTGTTCCTGATAGGCCTGGAACTGGAGCCTCGCCGACTTTGGCAAATGCGGAAGGCTATTCTGGGGCTTGGAGGCCTGCAGGTGCTGATTTCAAGCCTGTTCATCTGGGCCTTACTGATGGCGATAAGTGATTTAGCCTGGCAAAGCAGTCTGGCAATTGGACTTGCCCTGGCCCTCTCCTCCACAGCCATAGTATTGCAATCACTGAACGAAAAAGGCCTCATGAAAACCCAGGCCGGTAACAATATTTTTTCAGTACTTTTATTTCAGGATATTGCGGTAATTCCGATCCTGTCGGTTTTCCCATTGCTGGCAGTAAGTTCTATTGCAGCCCAAAGTGATACTGGCATAGACAGCCTTATTACGGGACTCCCCGCCTGGTTACAGCTATTACTGACACTGTCCACGATTGCAGGCATACTTGTCGCCAGTCGTTTCCTGTCATCACCTATTTTTCGCTTTATCGCCAACACCCAGCTCAGAGAAATATTCACTGCGGTTACCCTATTAATTGTACTTGCGATTGCCGGTTTAATGACTTTTATTGGCCTGTCACCTGCACTAGGAGCTTTTTTGGCCGGTGTCGTTCTCGCTGATAATGAGTTTCGTCATCAATTAGTTGCAGATATAGAGCCATTTAAGGGGCTTCTACTCGGCCTGTTTTTTATTACGATCGGGTCCAGTATTAATTTCACCCTCCTGCAGGAAAATCCACTTTTAATCCTCGGCTTCGTGCTGGCTTTATTCCTGCTGAAGTTCCTGGTTCTGTTTATGCTCGCAGTAATTTTTAATTTCTCCAGACAACAGGGTTTATTATTCAGTCTTGCACTTGCTCAGGGCGGCGAATTCGCCTTTGTTCTGGTTACCAGTGCCAACCAGTATGCCGTGTTCGATGAGGTAACCGGAGCCACGGTAACGCTGGTGGTCGCCCTGTCTATGTTATTAGCGCCTCTGCTTTTTGTTATCTATGAGAGCTTTATCAGCCGTAGCTCTCAGAATACCCAGACTCAGGAAGATACTGATATACAACCCAGTTCTCAGGTGATCATTGCCGGTTATGGTCGCTTCGGACAAATTGTCGGGCGTCTGCTGAGTGTGCAGGGTTTTCAACTGACCTTGCTTGATCACAGTCCCGGACAGGTTGACCTGGTCAGACGTTTTGGCACCACTGTTTTTTATGGTGATGCTGCCAGGACCGAATTATTAGCTGCTGCTGGTGCTGAAAAGGCCAAGGTGCTGATCGTAACCGTCAGTGATGCAAGCAAATCTTTGGAAATCATCGATAATGCCAAACTACACTTCCCGCATTTGAAGATACTGGCTAAGGCCATTGATCGCCGCCACGCCTACCAGTTGATGAAACGGGACATAGAAGCGATACGCCGGGAAACCTTTGATTCGGCATTACACCTGGGAATTGAAGCCTTAAAAACCCTCGGTGTGCCTGCAGAAAAAGCGCAGCGTGCGGGCAAGCTCTTCAGCGACCATGATCATGAAGCTTTACATTTACTTTCTGAGCTATGGGGTGATGATAAAAGTTACGGGCTTGCCCTGCAGGCCGGTTTGGAGGATCTGAAACTGGTGCTCCAGAATGATAAAAATATTAAACAAAAGTAAGCACTGAAAACCCTGCTGCCAAGCTTTGCACAGCTATGTTGCCAAGCCGGTTGTAGTGACCTGAATTACAAATTCACCCGGTCAGGTTCAGCCAGAGTGCTGCTTGGCTTTTGTCATTATCTTTGAAAATAGCGTTCAAAATGAGCTTCGCTAAGTGTCTGAAGTTCTTCATTGACCAGAGCCATCACTTCGTCGACTTTCCTGTTGCGAAATTCCGGGCTCAATTCAACACCAATTTCATCGAGTGATTTAATCCGGTAGCCGTATTTCTGCAGTAATCCATGCAGCCAGCAATAGGGCGAGAGTTCAGGAACATAAAAAAAGCGAAAATCATGCAGTACATCCTGCAATTTTGACAACGAATAGATATGAAATTTGCCCTTCAGGATTTGCTCGCTAAATAAATCTATACGACTGAAAACGGCAAGCTTCTCCTGATCTGAATAGCTGTTCCAGTTGATCACTTCAAAATTAAAACGCTTGCAGCCACGGCAAATCTTATCCCCCAGAGAGGTAGTGGAGCAGATGCCGATACATGGGGTTTTTATTTGATTCATAAGAGCTGATTCTACCATTCAACCGGCGTATTTGGTGAGTATCTAGTGTAATTCCTGAGACTATTTATATACAAAGACTCTTCAGTCCAACTAGCGAATCTAGGCGTTTTCGAGTAAGATGTGGCCTCTTTTTCAATGCCCGTCCATGATATTTCAAGAGGAAAAAGTAGTGTTAGAAGCCTATCGCACGCATGCCGCAGAACGTAAAGAACTTGGAGTAGTCCCCCTACCTCTGAATGCTGATCAGGTAGCAGAACTGATTGAATTGCTGAAAAATCCACCCGCCGGAGAGGAAGAGTTCATTGTTGATTTAATCTCTAACCGGGTTCCGGCAGGAGTTGATGAGGCGGCCTATGTTAAAGCCGGCTTCCTCACCGCATTGACAAAAGGTGAAGCCAAGTCTCCCTTGATCAGTAAACTTGATGCCGTCAAATTGCTTGGCACCATGCTGGGTGGTTATAACATCGCCACGCTGGTTGAATTGCTTGATGATGCTGAGCTTGGAGAGGAAGCCGCTAAGCAGCTTTCCCATACCTTGTTGATGTTCGATGCTTTTCACGATGTAGCAGAAAAAGCCAAGGCTGGTAATGCCAATGCTAAAGCGACCATGCAATCCTGGGCGGATGCCGAATGGTTTACTTCACGCCCCAAAGTGCCAGAAGTTCTGACCATCAGCGTATATAAAGTTCCTGGCGAAACCAATACAGACGATTTGTCCCCGGCTCCGGATGCCTGGTCACGACCCGATATTCCACTACATGCCAAAGCCATGTACAAGATGCCACGGGAAGGTGTGACAAATGCCGAAGAACAGATTAATGAGCTCAAAAAGGCCGGATTTCCGGTTGCCCTGGTGGGAGATGTAGTCGGTACCGGTTCATCCAGGAAGTCCGCTACCAACTCTGTACTCTGGTATATCGGCAATGATATTCCACATATTCCAAATAAAAGAGACGGTGGCGTCTGCATAGGCGGTCAAATTGCGCCGATATTTTTTAATACTATGGAAGATTCCGGTGCCCTGCCCATTGAATGTGATGTCAGTGGCATGGAAACCGGCGATATCATTGATATCCACCCTTATAAAGGCAAAATAACCAAACATGACAGTGACGAGCTGATATGCGAATTCACTTTAAAGACCGATATGCTGATGGACGAAGTCCAGGCCGGTGGCAGGATTCCGCTGATTGTAGGTCGTGGCCTTACTGAACGCGCCCGTACTGAATTAGGTCTGGAAGCTTCACCGGAATTTCGTCGGCCACTTTCCGATTCGGACAGTAAGGCCGGTTTTACTCTGGCACAAAAAATTGTCGGTAAGGCCTGTGGCGTTGAAGGCGTCCGCCCGAATACCTATTGTGAACCCAAAATGACAACCGTTGGCTCTCAGGATACTACCGGTCCGATGACTCGTGATGAGTTAAAAGATCTGGCCTGCCTTGGCTTTACCGCTGATCTGGTAATGCAATCCTTCTGTCATACAGCGGCCTATCCCAAGCCCGTTGATATCTCTACCCAACATACTTTACCTGATTTCATCCGCACACGTGGTGGTGTCAGTCTGCGTCCTGGAGACGGCATTATCCATAGCTGGCTCAATCGCATGTTATTGCCTGATACTGTCGGTACTGGCGGTGATTCACATACCCGTTTCCCGATTGGCATTTCCTTTCCTGCCGGTTCAGGATTAGTGGCCTTTGCCGCGGCAACCGGTGTGATGCCTCTGGATATGCCTGAATCCGTACTGGTACGCTTTAAAGGTGAGATGCAGCCTGGTATTACACTCCGTGACCTGGTGAATGCAATTCCCTATGCCGCCATACAATCCGGTGATCTGACCATCGTTAAAAAAGGCAAAAAGAATATTTTCTCGGGTCGCATACTTGAAATTGAAGGCTTACCGGATCTGAAAGTGGAACAGGCTTTTGAGCTGTCCGATGCATCAGCAGAGCGTTCAGCGGGTGGTTGCACCATCAAGCTCAACAAAGAACCTATTATTGAGTACTTCAAATCCAACATCACCCTGTTGCGATGGATGATTTCTGAAGGCTATGGGGATCCACGTACTCTGGAACGCAGAGCAGCCGCCATGGAAGATTGGCTCGCAAATCCAGTCTTGATGGAAGCCGATGCCGATGCCGAATATCATAAAATTATTGAAATTGACCTCAATGAAATCAAGGAGCCACTGCTGGCCTGTCCGAATGACCCTGATGACGTCAAACCCCTTAGTGAAGTTGCCGGCACCAAGATTGATGAAGTCTTTATTGGTTCCTGTATGACGAATATCGGGCACTTCCGTGCTGCCGGTAAAGTCCTCGAACAGGTCAAGGGTACCTTGCCTACTCGCTTGTGGATTTCGCCGCCGACCAAGATGGACCAGCATCAGCTGACTGAAGAAGGCATCTATGCGACCTTCGGTGCAGCGGGTGCCAGGACAGAGATGCCGGGTTGCTCCCTTTGCATGGGCAATCAGGCCAGGATCGCACCAAAATCGACAGCGATTTCAACTTCTACCCGGAATTTCCCCAACCGGCTTGGAGACGGCGCAAATGTCTATCTTGGTTCATCAGAGTTGGCAGCAGTATGTGCCGCGCTGGGTAAAATTCCGAACATGGAAGAATATATGGCCTATATGGACAGCCTGAATACCATGTCAGGAGAAATTTACCGCTACTTGAATTTCAATGAGCTTGCTTCCTTTATGGAAGGCGCTGAAAAAGCCAAAACGATACCCTTGGTTAACGTCGAGGTAAGTGCCTGATCAGCGAAAATTTTTATAGCCAGCTTCCGGCTTTTAAGGAGTTCGAAGAGTTTGTCGACCAGACTCACTATCGAAGATTGCCGGAAGACTGGACTGTATTTATAGCTGATATCAAAAACTCTACCCAGGCAATCGAACAGGGCTACTATAAAGAAGTTAACCTGATCGGCGCTGCCAGCATCACGCTTTGTATCCAGGCACTGGATGGCACAGAATTCCCTTTTATTTTTGGTGGAGATGGCGCTTCTCTCTGCATCCCTCCGCAATATACTGCAATTGTCAGCCATGAACTGGCCAAACTGATTCGCTTTGCCAAAGATAAATTTGCCCTGAAGCTACGTATTGCAAAAATTCCAGCCAGCATAATTTACCAGAATGACAAGGAACTGCTGGTAGCGAAACTGGAAATTACTGAAGGTCGATGTATTTCACTGTTTCGCGGAGGGGGACTGGATTACGCTGATCAATTGGCCAAACAGCAGGATGCGCAATTTAAAATCAGCACGCATGACAGCAGTGTTGCAGAATTGAAAGGTTTGTCCTGTCGCTGGAGTCCGATACCGGCCAATAAAGGCACTATTGCCAGTATGCTGGTTGTTGCAAGAGGCTCAGATGCAAATCATGTTTACCGCGACATACTCCAGCGAATCAGAACAATTATTAACTGCAGCATCGAAGAAGCCAATCCAATCAGCCTGAGTTATGGCCAATATAAAAGCTTCTGGCAGGCACTCAAGGATGAATACCGATACCATGCAGGACATCTTAATGGCGCATTCCTGGGACGCATCATCGATATTATTTTATCAGTACTGATTTTTCGTCATCATATTAATCCGGTATTCTTTCTTTTTAACGATAAAACCTACAGCGAATCCATTAATCAGCATAGCGATTATCGAAAATTTGATGACACACTTAGGCTTATTATTGATTGTCGGGAAAGTGAGTTCCGTTTACTACAGGAGGAACTGGAGAGAGCCTATCTGAATGGCCATATTTATTATGGCTTGCATGCCTCGAAAAATGCCCTGATGACCTGTTTTGTGGAAAGCACACAGCAGGGAGAGCACCTGCATTTTATCGATGGCGGTGATGGCGGACTGGCTATGGCCGCCAAACAATTAAAATCGCAGCTAAAACTGCATAAAATACCAGTAACAGCAAGTCCGACTGGCGACTAGCCAGCCTGAATCGACTCAGCTGTTTTCCAGGCTTTTAGTCACTATCTCAAAAACATCCTTGGAAAGTTTTTCAGTCTGCAGAACGCGATTCAGTTGTTGCTTCATCAGTTTCTGCCGGTGTGGCTGCTGTTTCTTCCAGTGCGTTAAAGGGCTTAGTAAACGTGAAGCAATTTGCGGATTCAAACTGTTCAATTTGATCACATTATCAGCCAGAAATTCATATCCGGAACCCGATTCATGATGAAAGCCAACCAGGTTTTGATGACAGAAGGCCCCGATAACCGATCTTACTTTATTCGGATTTTTAATATCAAAACATTCATGTTGAGTCAGCTTGATCACGGCCGGCAAATTATCTTTATCCGGCATGCCTGCCTGAATGCTTAGCCATTGTTCTATCACCAGAGCTTCGTGCTTCCATTTGTCATAGAAACCATTAATTGCCTTGCCTTGTAATTCTTTTGCACGAGCTCCACTACCAGACAGTAAAGCGCGTAATGCTGCGCTCTGATCCGTCATGTTATCGGCCTGCTGATATTGAATAAAGCAGGCTTCAATGTGCTCATCACCGAGCAGGGTCAGATAATTCAGCACGGTATTTTTCAGGGAGCGTTGTGCTATATCTTCTGCTGTCACCTGATAAGGCTTATCACTCTGCATAGCCTGATAAACTGCAAATAACTTTGCTTCCAGCCTAAATGCGATTTCCTTGCGTAAAAATTCACGTACTTCGTGGATGCCGTCAACATCAATCTCGGTTGCAAGCTCGGCAATATAGGCTTCCGATGGCAGAACCAGCAGGCGTGCCAGCATGGCTCTGTCAATTTGTTCATCATTCAGTGCTGTATCGAGTACGAGCTCCATCGCCTGAAGAATACGCCCATCAACAATTAGCGCTTCTCCCTTCTCCCTGCATGCCATTAATTCATAAATTATTTGCAGACTTAATTGTTGTGAAGATTCCCAACGTACAAAACCATCTGAATCATGACTCATTAAAAACATCAATTCATCACGTGTATAGGTCATCTTCATTTTCACCGGTGCAGAGAAACTTCTCAGCAAAGAAGGCACAGGTTTCTCTTTAATACCAGTGAACACAAAATCCTGTTTGGACTCACTGACCGTTAGCACCTTGCTCAAAGCAGGACCGGCTTCGTCGCCTTGCAGATGCAATTTTATCTCCTTGCCATGTTTATCAAGCAGCGCCATCGCAAAGGGAATGTGAAAATTCTCTTTCTGACTTTGCCCCGGAGTTGGAGGACAACTTTGCTGAATACTCAAAGTATAGGTTTGTTCTTTTTCATCAAAGACAGCCTGCACAGATAATACCGGCGTTCCGGCCTGACTATACCAGCGCCTGAACTGTGTGAGATCCATGCCACTGACCTCTTCCATTGTCGCGACAAAATCCTCTGTAGTTACTGCCATACCGTCAAATTTTTCAAAATACAGATCGGTCCCTTTGCGGAACAATTCTGCCCCCAGTAAATTCGCAATCATACGAACAATTTCAGCGCCTTTTTCATAAATAGTGACGGTATAAAAATTTGAAATTTCCATATAGGATTCAGGCCGAACTGAATGTGCCATTGGTCCAGCATCTTCAGAGAATTGCACCGTGCGCAAGAAATTTACATCGTCAATACGTTTTACGGCCCGCGATCCTGAATCAGCTGAAAACTCTGAATCCCTGTATACCGTGAAGCCTTCCTTCAGGCTTAACTGAAACCAGTCCCGACAAGTAACCCGATTGCCTGACCAATTGTGAAAATATTCATGAGCGACTATGGCTTCGATACGCTGAAAAGAAAAATCAGTTGATGTCTCAGGTTTCGCTAAAACACAGGAAGTGTTGAAAATATTCAGGCCTTTATTTTCCATTGCCCCCATATTGAAATCATCGACTGCTACGATCATAAAAATATCCAGATCATATTCGCGCCCATACACTTCCTCATCCCAACTCATGGCTTTTTTCAGGGATAGCAATGCAAAGTCGCACTTATCCAGATCTTTTTCTTCTACAAAAATCTGCAGGCTGATTTCTCTTCCTGAACAAGTCGTAAAACTGTCATTTACAGAATGTAAATTCCCGGCAACCAAAGCGAACAGATAAGAGGGTTTAAGGAAGGGATCCTGCCAACATACCCAATGTCGACCTGCTTTCTCTGGCTCTGTGCAATCACCGCTGTCGATTTTATTACCATTGGACAGTAATACCGGGTAACGAGCCTTTTCAGCTTCTATGCGTGTTGTGAAGCTGGATAGTACATCGGGCCTATCGAGGTACCAGGTAATTTTTCGAAAACCTTCCGCCTCGCATTGTGTACAAAATTTGTTACTGGATTTATATAATCCTTCAAGGCTGGTGTTCTCCTGCGGCTTGATTCTTACCTTGCTTTGTAACTCAAATGCATCCGGAACCTTATCAATGCAGAGAGTTTCGTCATCCTGCCTGAACTCCGATTTAAGCAATATTTTGCCGTTCAGTCTTAACTCAAGTAATTCCAACTCCTTTCCGTTGAGCTGCAGAGCCGCATTAGGATTATTAGAAGACGGGTTGCGTTTTATTTTCAAACGCGCCTCCACAAAACTTTCATCTTCAAACAAACAGACATTCAGATCTGTTTCTTCTATATAAAAATCCGGCGCCTGGTAATCTTTTAAATAAATATTTTTAGCTTGTGCTTCTTTCATGTTTTGACTGCTTAAAGTTAGTTGTTTAAATACTCAGGCTGATTTCATAGCCGCTAAATTTTCGAATATTGAGAACCCCGCTATCCAGTATCAGATACTGTCCTTTAATACCTAATAAGGTCCCTTCTATACATTGATCTTTATCAAAACTGAGTGAAGTGACCGTTTCCGGGTAATGATCAACAGGATAATCGAGGGATACTGTCTTCATATTGGTCAGGATACTGATGGCATGTATACCAAAGCGATCCTGCAGGGATTTTATATCTTCAGCGCATTCCTCCAACAGGCGTTCCTTTTGTTCTTCAAGATCAACTGTTTCCACCTGACCTTTAAGCATGGCACGCCAATTGGTTTTGTCACTGATATGCTGCTTAAACAGCATTTCAAGAAAGCCGGATTGCTGCCGGGTTCGCACTCGAAATACCGGCAAGGCCTGAACCGCTCCCTGGTCCATCCAGCGGGTAGGAATTTGTGAGGCACGGGTAATGCCGACTTTTATACCAGAGGAGTTGGCCAGATAAACAATATGATCCTGCATGCAGAATTCTTCCGCCCAGAGCGGTTCTCTGCAGGTACCTGCGTCGTAATGACATTTTTCAGGTGAAATGATGCAGCTGTCGCACTGTGCTAATTTTTGAAAACAGGGATAACAATAACCCTGATTAAAGCTCTTACTGGTTTTTCTTCCACAATAGACACATGAGATAAGCCCTGAATACTCAAGTCTGATATTTTTGTTGATCAGTGGGTTCAGGTGAATTATTTGTTCGCTCAATGGCAAGCTGTAGGAGACTGGTTGATCCAGTCGTACCTGCATCTTTTGAATATTTCCGGTATAGCTTTGCGACATCAGTGTTCGTTCTCCTGACCGCTTATTTTAGCCTGTAACTTGGTCCGGTCGATGTAACCAACTTTCTCTTCCTCAGCCAGATGCAATTCGTCATAGGCAATGACTGCCTGCAAACACAATTCAATTTGTTGTTTGCTGAGTCGGTCACCATTTTCCCATCGGCCCAATTCGATAGCCTGTTTAAATTTGGCATGCACATCAGGACCTATCGTTTTCACTAATTCTTTAAAACTGTCTGCTTCGTTATCCATTATTCATATCCACTCAAGCTTTTTTTCCCAGTGCACGTTGAATTCTGCTCAGCGTAGCTACTACGGCTCCGTACACCACTCCACACAGCAAACCTACCACATGTGCAGTATCAGCTATGTTATCCAGTCCTATCAATGTGAGAATTATCAGCGCCAGCAGCATAAAAAAAACCAGGTTCCCTGGCAGGCCGAGACCTTTAGCAGGATCAAATAATTGCCACATCCAGATATAGGCGAAAAGTCCGTACACAACCCCGGACATACCCCCAAAATAAATGCTACCGCTGAATAGGTACTGTGCCGTATTTGAAACTACTGCCAGCACCATAACTAAAATCAGCATCGCCCAACTGGCCTGCCTGGCTTCTATGCGACGCCCAAACTCCCACAGCCAAAGCATATTAAAGCTCAGATGCAAAAGACCTGCATGTAAGAGAATAGGCGACATCATGTTTAAAAACTGTCTGAAGCTGAAATTCTGCAGAACAAAATTCAGGTTGATCGTCCTTGTGCCATAGGCCAAATCTGGAAACAGAAACAGCCGAACGGTGTCTGATAATGTATCCAGCGGAGCAATCAAAGCCATTACGCAGCATATAAAAATCAACAGTAAAGTGGTCGGGTAACGGAACAAGGCCTTCAAAAAACTGCCAATGGTTTTATCCGGATGAAAGAAGCCCGCTATACCGGCAGCATCCTCTATCCCCGGCTCAATCTTACCAGCCTTCCACTGTTCATAAAGCTGGCTGGTCCTGACGATATCAGCAGGATTAGAGACTGCGACCACCAGTGTGCCGCCTTCGTGAAAAATACGATGCGATATACCCTGTTGCCAGAGTAAGCGACTGAATTGCGTTAGATTTTCATTCCCTGGAAATTCCAGTGCTTTAAACATGCTAGTTCAGGATGAACCGGGGCGGTGAGACCAGCCCAGCTTGCTACGACAAGTTGCATAATAATTATAATCCACAGGATGTAATAAGCGCAGCTTCTCTGCTTTCTTTCTGACCGTAATTCGATCTCCCTGATCAGCCGTATATTCAACGGAACCATCACAACTGACCTGCGGCATTGTTTGATGCCTGTCTCCTACCACTATGGTCACTTCGCTTTTCCCGTCAATGACTATGGGGCGACTACTGAGTGAATGAGGGTACATAGGCACCAGTACAACGGCGTCCAGTTTGGGATGCATGATAGGCCCGCCTGCCGACATGGAATAAGCCGTAGATCCTGTAGGCGTAGCGACAATCAAACCATCAGAGGCCTGCTGATAAACAAACTCCTCATCAATGTAGAGCGAAAATTCGATCATCTGTGCTGCAATACCAGGATGCAATACCACATCGTTTAAGGCGCAACCCAGTGCCTGTTTGGTTTTATTTTTGTTCTTATTGGGCTTGCTGGTATCCGGCTCCAGACTTACATCCAACAGGAAGCGGGCTTCCTCCTGATATTCTCCATCCAGCACCTTGTTCAGATTTTGTTCAATTTCTTCTGGCAGAATGTCAGTCAGAAATCCCAGACGTCCTCTGTTAATGCCTACAACAGGCAGATTCTGATCAGCGAGACTGCCAGCTACTTTTAACATACTGCCATCACCGCCAACGACAATAACCAGATCACAATGCAGATAAAGTTCGGACTGGGCGACAACCTGCATACTGGAAAAGGCACTGTGTCCCCGCAATAAAGAGGACACATCTTCATCAACAACTATATTTAAGCCTTTTCTTGTCAACAGGAAATCAGCAAGCATATTCAGAGAATCGATGATGTTGGGATTATCTTTTCTGCCCACTAATCCAATGCTTGAGAATTCTGACATTTACTATCCGGACTATGGCTGATAAAAATGTGAAGTATATCATGGGCCCATCGCTCGGAAGCTATTATTTCCTGTTGGGTCACGTCTATAATGCATGGGCATTTGCACAGGAAGACTAGCCTTGAATATTAAAAATATCAGAATCGCCATTATTGGTCTGGGTTATGTCGGACTGCCGCTTTTGGTTGAATTTGGCAAACGTTACCAAACCCTGGGTTTCGATCTAAACAAGCAGCGAATTCGTACACTTCAGCAGCAGCAGGATACGACTCTGGAGTTGAGTTCAGAAGAACTGGCTGAGGCTAAACTTGCCAGATACTCCAGTGATCCTCAGGATCTGGCTGACTGCAATGTCTTTATCGTGACTGTCCCCACCCCTGTTGATCACCATAAACGCCCCTTGCTTGAACCACTGCAGGTTGCCAGTGAAGTAATTGCACCCTTCCTGAAGGCTCAGGATGTGGTTATCTATGAATCTACGGTTTATCCTGGTGCCAGCGAAGAAGTTTGCGTACCAATTCTGGAAAAACTTTCCGGCCTGAAACTCAACGAAAATTTATTTTTAGGCTACAGCCCCGAAAGAATCAACCCGGGAGATAAAGTCCACCGGCTGACCAATATTCGTAAAATCACATCTGGCTCCAATACTGAGGCAGCCAGTTTTGTAGACACGCTTTATGCTTCAATAATTCCCGCCGGTACTCATCTGGTCAGCAGCATAAAAGTGGCTGAAGCTGCCAAAGTCATCGAAAACACCCAACGGGATCTGAACATAGCCTTGATAAATGAACTCTGTATTATTTTTCATAAAATTGGCATAGATACTGAAGAAGTGCTGACAGCCGCCGGTACTAAATGGAATTTCTTACCTTTTCGACCCGGCCTGGTCGGCGGACATTGCATCGGAGTTGATCCCTACTATTTAACCTACAAAGCCGAATCCCTGGGTTATCGTCCGGAAGTTATACTGGCCGGACGCAGAATCAATGACGGCATGGGTAGTTATATGGCAGAACGCCTGATAAAAAAAATGACCCAGGAAAAAATTAACGTTGTAAATTCCAAAGTGCTTATCATGGGTCTAAGCTTCAAGGAAAATTGTACTGACTTACGCAATACCAAGGTCGTGGATATTATAAACACCCTGAAAACTTACCATGTCGATATTGATATTTATGATCCCTGGGTCGAATCTCCTGCTGCAGAAAAAGAATACGGCATTAGCCTATTGAAGGAACCTGGCAAACAGAAATACGATGCCATAGTACTTGCCGTAGCTCATGACAGCTTTCGCGCTTTAGGAATTCAAGAAATCAGAAAATTTGGCAAACAGGCTTGTGTTATTTTCGATGTGAAATACTTATTTCCAATTCAGGAAAACCTTTATCGTCTCTGAGCTTATAGAATATTCAGCCAGTGAATACCGGCAATACGTTTATTTGCTCTTGCTCTGCTGATGGATTTTCAGAACTTCATCTATCACGAAAATATCGGTCAGCAAACAACGCAAATGTGTTGATGCATTCAGATTATCGATGACCTGTGAACTCAACGATGGCACACTGAGCACCATTTTTACTGTTGTTAATGCCGAGGCGGCATCATCGCTCAGTAGCTTTGCAAAATTATCGCATTGTTGTTTTACCTCTGTTGCCAGCGACATGGATTCAACCCTTTCCACATAGCCTTCGACGATATGCTCCAGACCCCATACCATAGACTCAAGAAAAGCCCTTATGGAAGGGCCGTCCGGTCCTGCGCCTGAAGTAGCCTCGACTTTTCTTCCCTGTGCTGCGTAAGCCAGCATAAATTCATAAGCAGCTTCTATTTTTTCTACGCACTGCTGCATCAATGTTTCTGTTGATTCCTGCATGTAATTCCTGCCTTAGCTTATATGTTGATGAAGCTGGTTTTTATATAATTTACTTACCAGTGTTTTGATCAATTATTTATCCTGTTTGCTTTCCGGCTGCCATAATTTCTCATCATGCTTAGTGGCAAATTCAGCTTCAGTTATCCAGCCTTTAAACATGGACCGGAGGTACATGCGACTTTCAGGCCGTAAGGAAAAGTATATATGCAGCATTATGGCGCTGATGAAACATAAAGCTACCAGACCGTGTATGAAATAGATAAAGCCCCAGCTTGCAGAGGATAACCAGTATGGGTCCCTCTCCCAAAACGGAGTATCAATTCTTACCATCATGACCAGACCTGTGACAATCGCTGCCAGTGTTAAACAGGCAATAAATTGATGCATCAGTTTTTGCGCTAGCGAATATTTTCCAGATTTACTGTTAGTAATTGGCAAGTCATCCCTCGAAAACCAGATTCTGCTGATACTTTTCCAGAAAACGGAGCGACAAATATGCACCAGCAGCAAGGCCGTCAGAACCAGTCCGCTAATCCAGTGAATAACAATCAGGCTGAAATTGACGCCGAAGACTGGCAGCAGTCCGCTTGCCAATAAGACAAAAATGAAAATAGCAAAGAGCCAGTGGAATATTCGATCAATCAGTTTATGACGGATAACTTTAGCTTGCGTCATAAGACCGAAACACCTGCGAAGAACTTTTGGTTAACATCGAAAAACTCTTGCACTGCAGTCGCCTATCAAAAAAATGCAGCACCTTACTGACAATGATTATAGGCAAGGTCATTTTTTCAGGCAAACCTTTTATCCCCTAAGCCTTGGTCAAAAGGAAAGATCGTGAACTCAGCAAAACAAGCTCAGTGGCTACTGCACCACATGAAATTACTAACGAAAGCACTGCTGTCTGTTATGAAACTTGAGCATGACATTAAAAAGGGATAGCATCCGCGTATACCTGAACTTTTAAGGAATCCCGAAATTATGCGCCCACATAATCAATCCAGAAGAAGCTTCATCAAGGGTATTATCGCCTCTGGTGCTGTCGCATCAACTGGCGGCTTATTGTTTGTAAGCGGTTGTTCCGACAACCCCACCATGCCTGCCACAGGCTCAGTTGAAAGACTGATTTCTCTCAATATCAATGGTTCCGTGCGTCGTGTCGATGTCCTGCCAAATGAAACCCTTGCCATGACACTGCGCAACAAGCTCGGGCTGACTGGCACTAAAATTGGCTGTGATCGCGGGGAGTGTGGCGCCTGCAGCGTACTTGTCGATGGTGTTTCCAATAACTCATGCTCCATGCTGAGCCATCGTCTGGCTGGCAAAAATATAATTACCATTGAAGGTATTGCCAGTCCTGCCGGTGAATTACATCCGGTGCAACAGGCCATGATTGACGAATTGGCTCCTCAATGCGGCTTTTGCACACCTGGACAGGTTATCAGTTCTGTAGCCCTGCTCGACAAAAACCCTAATCCGACCCGTGAACAAGCCCGACAGGCTCTGGCTGGCAATCTATGCCGGTGCGGAGCCTATGACCACTATCTGAATGCGGTACTGCGTGCTGCGGAGGAGATTGCATAATGGCTGATAATCCTGCTTTTAATTTAGTCGGCAAAGACTTTACCCCTCCCGACGTTGAGGCCAAAGTTACCGGAGCCGCAAACTATTCTGAGGATTTCCGTGCGGAAGGCATGGCCTATGTCAAGATGTTACTTAGCCCCATGCCTAAGGCGCGGGTCAGAAGTATAGATGCTTCTGAGGCTTTGGCGATGGAAGGTGTTTACGGCATCATGACCGCCGATGACGTCCCCTCCTTCCCCAATCCGGGTGAGCAAATCCTGAACAATGAACCCAACTTCGTAGGTGAGCCGATTCTTGCCATAGCGGCTGTTGATGAAGCCACTGCAGCTAATGCGCTTGAACTGGTTAGGGTCGAGTACGAAGAACTACCTTTCGTACTGGACCCCCTTGAAAGCTTATACCCTGGCGGACCGGATGCATACAGAGGAGGCAACCTGGTTTCTTCTGCCCGGATTGAAGAAGAAGATGAAGTCGGCGAAGTTGGCGTGACGAGTCACAAATGGACGGCCCGTGATTTTGCTTTGGCTGACGAAGGTCAGTTGCCTTTAGGGGCGGCTGTTATGGATTGGCAATACGGTGATCTTGAGACTACTTTTGCAAATGCAGCCCTGGTCCTGGATGAGACCTTTGTCACCGCTTGTAATTCGCATCACAGCATGGAACCCAGAAGTGCCTTTTCCTACTGGGAAAATGGCAAGTGCTTTGTACATGGCTCTACACAAAGCCAGATGTTTGTTGTCCCCGGCCTGGCCAATCTGATAGGTATACCGCCGTCTCAACTGGTGTATATTTCTGAATTCTGTGGCGGTGGTTTTGGCTCCAAGGGAAATGCCTATGCGGTGATGGCTGTACCCGCCCACTTTTCTCGTTTAATTGGACGTCCCTGTATGCTGCGTATCACCCGCGCAGAAGAATATTACCTGGGATCCGCACGCGCCGGTTTTCAAGGCAGAGCCAAACTGGCCTTTAATGCACAAGGCAAAATGACAGGAGCTGATCTGTTTATTGTGCAACAGGGTGGTGCGAAAAACCCCTTTGGTGATTACGGTGCTGCCGGCACTATGGTATCCCTGGTCTATACCCCCGAAAGCATGCGCTTCCGTGCCATTCCTATAGGCACCAATACAACCCCCTGCGGCCCGCAACGTGGACCTGGGCAAAATCAGATGTCCGTGATCATGGAGCCTTTATTGGATAAGGCTGCCAATGCCTTAGGTATTGATCAGCTCGAAATTCGACGAATTAATGCCTCCAATCACGATACCTTAACGGGTGGCGCTACAAGACAAAAATTGTCCAGCTCCTATATGCTGGATGCTATCGATATGGGAGCGCAGCGCTTTGACTGGGCCAATAAATTCGCCCGTAATGGCGAACGCAATGGTTCAAAAGTCATCGGGGTCGGCATCGGTCAGGGTTATCATTCTGCGGGAATTTCGGGTTTCGATGGTCTGTTAAGGATACTGCCAGACGGCAAGCTGCACATCCATACAGGAGTGGGCAATCTGGGAACTTATTCCTATGCCTCCACTTCCAGAGTCGCGGCTGAAGTTCTCGGTATGGACTGGGATAATTGCGTCATAGTCAGGGGAGATACCAGCAAACATCTGCCCTGGACCATTGGTCAGTTTGGCTCTCTTACTACCTATACGATGTCACGTGCGAATTATGCAGCCGCCATGGATATGAAGCAAAAACTTCAGGAAATAGCCGCAACGGATCTTGGCGGAGCAGCAGAAGATTATGAACTTAGAAATGAAACCGTCTACAGAATCAGCGAGCCTGCACAAAGTATTACTTTTGCACAAGCGGCCCAAAGAGCACTAGAGCTGGGCGGTAAATACAGTGGTGAAGATCCAAATGGCACCAACCCGCTAACTCAGGCTTCAGTCGCAGGACTTGCAGGAACTGGTCTGATCGGCGTTGCAAGGGATACTGTCCCGCTTACAGAGCATATTTCTGCCATGGTGGCGACCTTTGTGATGATTGAACTCGATATAGAAACCGGTAATTATGAAATCCTCGAATTTGTGAGTACCGGTGATTGCGGTACCGTTAATCATCCAACCGGACTGCTGGGTCAACTAAGAGGCGGTGCCTGTATGGGTATTGGCATGGCCCGTTCTGAGCGTCAGATCTATGACCCACAAAATGGCCTGCCTGGCAGTGTTGGTCTGCACCAGGCCAAACCGCCTTCTTACCTTGATGTTCCGGCTTTCATGGATGTCGCTGCCGTCGATAAACCTGATCCAACAAACCCGATGGGCATGAAAGGTGTTGGCGAGCCGCCCGTTGGCGCCGCAGTTGGTGCAGTTTTATCGGCTGTTTCCAATGCACTGGGTGGGCACTATTTTAACCGTAACCCGGTTACCCCGGACATGATTGTTAATGCTGTTGCCGGTCGCGAGCAGTCTTATTCACCCTTACAGATACTGACTCAGTAGGAGCGCTGCTTTATGTCTACTAAAGATATGATGCCTCATTTTGATCTTTTCCAGCCTTCCGATATGGAAAACGCCCTGGACCTGCTTGATCAGTATCAGGATGGGGCCTGGCCACTGGCTGGAGGCCAGGATAGCCTTGACTGGTTTAAAGACCGTATCAAGCGTCCTGTAGCGGTTATTGATTTGGCTGGTATACCCGGCATGACCGGCATTAATGAGACGGCTGATGGCATCGAAATCGGCGCTTTGACCACTTTACATGAAATTGCTGAGAGTGCACTGATTCAATCTGCCTATGGTGTACTGGCTGAAGCCGCCGGTCGTGTAGCAAGCCCCCAGATTCGTAACATTGGCACCTTGGGTGGTAATGTCTGCCAGGATGTCCGTTGCTGGTATTACCGCTCAGGTGTGGACTGCTATCGTGCTGGCGGCAATACCTGCTATGCCGACACACCAGAAGGCCTTAACAGAGAACATTGCCTGTTTGGTGCGGATCGTTGTGTTGCCGTTACTCCTTCGGATACGGCGCCGGCACTGGTTGCACTGGAAGCCGTCATGGTTATTCAGAATTCAGATGGTATTCGGGAAGTCGCCGCAGAAAATTTCTTTATCGGACCTGATATTGATATCGAACGCACCACCGTTCTTGAATCTGGTGACATTCTGACTTCCATTAAGATTCCAGCTAAATGGGCTGGTGCAAATTATTATTTTGAAAAAGTTGCTGATCGTGCCACCTGGGATTTTGCCCTGGTCAACATCGCCTCAGTATTACGAATGTCAGGCAATACGATTGAGGATTTACGCATCGTCTGCGGTGGCGTTGAATGTATTCCACGTCGTCTGAATGTCGTGGAAGATATTGTCCGTGGCAGTAACAGGGATACTGAAACTCTCGAATTAGCCGCAGGGGCAGCTGCCCGTGGTGCAACTACTTTGAATTATAACCACTTCAAGATACCCCTTATGCAAAACCTCGTTAAACGCTCCATACGTGACAGCTAGGCAGAGGTTTAAGGCGATACCTTAAGGCTATTCGGAGCGTAAAAAGAAAATGGATATCTTTCGATACAGCAGAAACGCTTATGGCCAGCAGGTTCTTGAAGGCATTTCCTTTGACCTGATTTATCTTTTTACCGGCCTTGCAGCAACCATCATCGTGGCGCATTTACTGTACAGTTTTTTCAGAAACAAACAGTAAAAACCCCTCAGTAATTTTTTTCGCCCCACCGGGCTATAAACGCAGGACCAGTCGGGATATCTGTATGCCGATAATAATGAGTATTGTAAGAAAAAATACGGGAAGAGACTTGTGTATGGCGGACCGGACGGGACTCGAACCCGCGACCTCCGGCGTGACAGGCCGGCATTCTAACCAGCTGAACTACCGGTCCGCGACACAAAAAAAACTAAAAAACACTTTGGTGGGTGATGAGGGATTTGAACCCCCGACATTCGCCTTGTAAGGGCGACGCTCTCCCAACTGAGCTAATCACCCAAAGCGTCAAGGCTGCGCATTTTACCGACTTGAAGCAGCATGTCAATTCTATTTAGCTGTATGGCGGAAGGTGCCATCCCAGTCCTCGGCCAGAGTTTGAGTACGCAGGTTTTCAATTCGTTCCAGGTACACTGAGTACAAGAGCTTGTCAGGCTCTTTTTCCTGTAGTTCTTTAAAGCATTGCTCGGCTTTATCCCACTGCTGCTGCAGATAAAAATCATAGGCCTTATGATAGGAAGCAACCTGTTGACGTAATTCCGGGGAGGCTTGATTGTCCAGGCATAGCGGTTCATAGATACGAATCGGCTGCTCCTTACCCTTCACCTGTACCTTATCGATCAGTCTGCAAAGGAAGCCCTCGACATGATCATAGGTCTCTTCACCGATTAAAAGCTTCACACCATAAAACTTGGTGATACTCTCCAGTCGGGAAGCCAGATTTACGGCATCTCCAAGCACTGTATAGGCACGTCGGTATGTCGAGCCCATATCACCGACATTCATAAAACCGGAATTTATACCAACACCTATACTCACTTCTGGTAGTCCTCTGGCGACAAACTGGGCTTTCAATTGCTCGGTTTTCTCCAGCATAAGCAGAGCTGCATTCAGCGCATGCTGACGATGATCCGCATCATCCAGAGGAGCCCCCCAGAAGGCCATCACCATATCCCCAACGTATTTATCAATGGTGCCATGATTATCAAAAATAATGCCGGTTATCGGCGTAAAAAAATCATTCAGAAAGGTTTTTAAATCAGTTGCCGACAATGTTTCAGATATCGTGGTAAAGCCTCTTATATCTGAAAAAAGTACACTTAATTCCTTGCTTTCGCCATCAAAATTATAGTTATCAGGATCATCCAGCATGGCGTCAATATGTGCTGGCGGAACATACTGATCGAACATCATTTTTATGGCACGCCGGTTCATGCCTTCTTTCAGAAATCCGTAGGTCATATTCACCACAGTAATTAACAGAATCAGGAACAGCAGAATAATCAGAGAGATATCCAGCTTGTAATCAATCCAGAGCTTAAAGTTCAGCGCTACCAGACCCAGCATAAAAGCGAGACTGGACAAGCCCAGCAAGGCCGGACCAAGAAGCGGATAAATTATGGATAACAACAAACCGATCATAAAAATGGCGACTGCAACGGCGGCATTTTCCCAGTCTGGCCTGCTGGGAAAAGGGTTGTCCTGAATATAGCTTAGGCCTGAAAACATGCCTTCCCCAGCCGAGCCTGTAGCCGAACCACCATCATCAATGGTGACCATTGGTGAAGCCGATAAGAGAGCATCCAGCACATTCGCGTGAACTTCAACACCCGGATAGACTGCTTCCAGAGGCGTCGAGCGCAGGTCATAAATACCTGTAGCCGTCGTTCCAACAAGAACCAGGCTGTTTTGCAGTAGCAAGTGCTGCTCTTCAGTAAGCTGATCGCGCAGCACATCTGTTGCCGATATGTAAGGAAAGGTGCCACTTTCACCGAGCTCTGAACGACCGACAAAAGGAATCAATACTCTGCCATCCACAGTTGTAGGTATCGTAATCTGGCCCATATTGATCCCGGTGACGCTTCTGAAGTTACCGAAGGCATCAGCCTCTGTCTGGATCGTGAAGTTTTCTTCAAAGTAATACAGGCGCGCCATTTCCAGAGCCAGTGAAGGATAAAGCTGATTCCGGAAATTCAGTACCAGAGGTGTAGAACGTATAATGCCATCCAGATCAGGGATAGTGTCAAAAAAACCGCCTCCAGCGGCGGCATTTTGCAAGGTAGCGATGTTGGCTTCATAACCTTGCATGACGAGCAATGTTGAAAAACCAATATCACCATCATCAATGTCAGTGATTTGATCAGGCAGAACACCATAGCGTAGCGCTTCGTTGGCCCGAAAAGACATGCCCAGTGCCACATCCGTATATTGCATTTTCTCCGCGAAATAACTGTCACCATCCAGGGCATCCTGTACCCGTGACAGCTCATTAATCAAATCCTGACTGTCAGCCCCTAGACGCTGCTGCAATTCAATAGCGAGGTTTCTTTCGGGCTCCGGAAAGGTCACATCAAAACCGATGACCAGAACTCCTGCATCGGCAAGTTTCTCAACCAGATCACCAATTTTGAAGCGTGACCAGGGCCACTGCCCTTCGGCATCCAGGCTTCTTTGATCAAAATCGACAATAACAATTTTATGATCGCCCTCTCCTCTTGAGGGAATAAATAAATTGTATCTCTGATCATAAACAAGGTTATCCAGGCGGTCGATAAACCCGGATATGGCGGGAGGCGCACTGATATGCAGCCACAAGCTAAGCAGCATGGCCAGCAATCCGAGGAAAAGCGGGAGTCTGGCCCCTTTGAGCAGTTGTAATTTTGCTCTGCTCAGGAGGCGGAGTAATAACTTAAAAATTGACATCGCAAGTCATAGTATTTTAATTCACTGGCATTATAAGCTTTATTGCACAAAGTGCATGCAAATCACACTGCAGACCTGTACAGCGAGTACAGCAATCGCTACACTTTGCGCCGCACTATGATCAACAACCAGACCCATGGAAATATACAAAGAATTTACCTTCGAAGCCGCCCACTCTTTACCTAATGTTCCTGAGGGGCATAAGTGTGCACGCCTGCACGGCCATTCCTATAAAGTCCAGATACATGTTAGCGGAGAACCCGATGCCACTTTGGGATGGATCATGGATTTTACCGAGATCAAAAAAATTGTTCGTCCTTTGATAAAGGAACTGGATCATTATTTTCTGAATGAAATCCCCGGCCTTGAAAACCCTACCAGTGAAAACCTTGCTATCTGGATCTGGAATAAACTGAAACCACTCTTACCTGAACTATCTAAAGTTGTGATCAGCGAAACCTGTACCAGTGGCTGCGTCTATCAAGGTCGCTGATTAAGCCAGAACGCAATTTATTTGCCAGTGTTTCAGTTTGAAATTTCCTTTGGTGTAAAAGCTGCTGCTCCTGTCATGCTCACCCTTCGATCTTTCCTTCCCATTTTTCCGGCGCTGCGGAACTCGTCGCTTTGCTCCTCAAACAGTCCTCGCGCTTTATCGGAAAAATGGTCAGGAAGAAGGCATCTCAATGGGTTCACATGGCAGGAAGAGCAGCTTCCCTAGCCATATCGGGCTTTCAATAATGTTAAACGCACAGGCGTGATGAGAGGCTATTCAGTCGGCGACCGTCTGACGACAGGGATGTCGTCAGCCGAGCCTGTACAAGGATGTACGCTTTTTGGCGTGTCGACGAAAGGATAGCCTCTCATCATGACTGAATACAAACACAAAGTTTTCAAACTAAAACACTGGCTAATAAATTGCTTGCTTAAGATATTGCAGGAAGAGCCCAGTTAATGACCTGTTTGCCTTGTTGAGCCAAATAGGTATTAGTTTGAGAGAAATGTTTATTACCTAAAAATCCGCGATAGGCAGACAATGGAGATGGATGTGCCGACTGCAGAACCAGATGCCTGTTTTGATCAATGACCTGCCCTTTTTTCTGCGCATAGGAACCCCAGAGTAAAAAAACCAGTCCCTGTTTTTTAGCATTTAAAATAGCGATGACCTTATCCGTAAACTGTTCCCAACCCTTGCTCTGATGAGAAGCTGCATGGGCTTTTTCGACTGTGAGCACGGAGTTTAGCAAGAGCACTCCCTGCTCAGCCCAGTGCGAAAGACAACCATGCCTGGCTGGTACGATTCCTAAATCAGACTGTAGTTCCTTGTAAATATTCAGCAATGATGGCGGTATCGCAACACCAGGCCTTACTGAAAAACAAAGTCCGTGAGCCTGTCCGGGTCCGTGATAGGGATCCTGCCCGATTATGACTACTTTTACCTGCTCCAGCGGTGTCGAATTCAGAGCGTTAAATATGAGTTTTCCTGGCGGATAGATAACTTTATGCGCGGCTTTTTCATGCTGCAAAAAAGCTTTTAGTTTTTGCATATAGTCTTGCTCAAATTCACCGGCTAATTCTGCAAGCCAGGAAGCTTCCATCTGAATATTTGTTGAGCTTCCCTGCCCGGTAAAGTGTTCAGACATGTTGTGGGCGCATGTGCGGAAAAAACAAAACATCGCGAATAGACGGCGAATCCGTATAGAGCATCACCAGCCGGTCAATACCAATACCTTCACCTGCGGTGGGTGGCATGCCATATTCCAGTGCCGTAATATAATCGCTGTCGTAATGCATCGCTTCATGATCTCCGCTATCTTTTTCGGCAACCTGAGCGTGAAAGCGCTCAGCCTGATCTTCCGGATCATTTAATTCCGAAAAGCCATTGGCAATTTCCCTACCTGCAATAAATAATTCAAAACGATCCGTGATGTCGGGATTTTGATCATTGCGTCTTGCCAGTGGAGATACTTCAGTCGGATATTCAGTCACAAATGTCGGTTGCAGTAACAGATGCTCAACTTTCTCTTCGAAAATCTCCATCTGTATTTTACCGACTCCCCAGGAATCCTTAACCTGAATACCAAAACTAAGAGCCAGCTCAGTGAGGCTCGCGATGTCTGCCACCTGCTTCTGAGAAATGCCTTCAACATATTGCAGAATCGCTTCGGTGACTGACATACGTGCAAAGGGTTTGGAAAAATCCAGCGCAATATCCTGATAATTGATAATGGCTTGCCCCATAACGTCTTCGGCAATCTGTCGCAACATACTTTCTGTTAAATCCATCAGATGTTTATAATCGGTATAAGCCTGATAAAATTCCAGCATGGTAAATTCAGGGTTATGTCTGGTCGACAATCCTTCATTACGGAAATTACGATTGATTTCATAGACTCGTTCAAAGCCTCCTACCACTAACCTTTTCAGATACAACTCTGGCGCAATACGCAAATACATATCCTGATCCAGCGCATTATGATGCGTAATAAAAGGTCGGGCTGCTGCTCCACCTGGAATCATTTGCAGCATTGGCGTTTCGACTTCCATAAAATTTTCAGCGTTCATAAAACGTCTGATGGCATCGATAATTTTAGAACGAATCACGAAGGTTTCCCTGACTTCTTCATTGGCAATCAAATCAACATAACGTTGCCGATAACGCACTTCTGTATCCGTCAAACCTTTATGTTTGTCAGGCAGAGGTCGTAATGATTTCGTCAACAATCGAATTTCACTAACCCTTACTGATAATTCATCTTTTCCAGTTTTAAAAACTTCTCCGCTGGCCGCGACGATATCGCCCAGATCCCAGCTTTTTATTTCAGCATTTAATTTCTCATCATAACTTTTAAAATTCAGATACAGTTGAATTTGCCCGCTGCCATCCAGCAAGACAATGAAAGGGCCTCGCATGCGGATTACCCGACCGACGACACTAACGATACGTTTTTGCCCTTCAATTTCTTCCTTGCTTTGTGTATCAAATTCATCATGCAATTGTTTTGCAAATGCAGTACGCCTGAAATCATTCGGAAAGGCATTGCCCTGCTCTCGAATTGCCTGTAGTTTTTCCCGCCGCTGCGCAATCAGTTTATTTTCATCAGCAGCGTTATTGCTTGTTTCGTTATCATTCATGTTTAAGTCTCAGTGCTTTTATTGGTGACGCCTTAAAGGCCCATTTTCAGGCTGGCTTCCATAAACTGATCCAGATCTCCATCCAGGACAGCTCCAGTATTCGATGTTTCAACATTGGTTCGTAAATCCTTGATTCTCGAGGCATCCAGCACATAGGAACGAATCTGACTACCCCAACCGATATCGGCCTTATTGTCTTCCTCTACTTGCAGATTTTCGCGTTTTTTCAACATTTCCATTTCATACAATTTTGCTTTCAATTGTTTGATGGCTGTATCTTTATTCTTGTGTTGCGAACGCTGGTTCTGACATTGCACAACGATACCCGTAGGCTCATGCGTTAAACGTACCGCAGAATCTGTAGTATTAACATGCTGGCCACCTGCACCACTGGAACGATAGGTATCAACCCTGACCTGACTCATGTCCAGATCAATGTCGATATCATCATCAATCTCAGGAGATACAAACACAGAAGCAAAAGATGTATGTCTGCGATTACCCGAATCAAAGGGCGATTTTCTGACCAGGCGATGGACTCCCGTTTCGGTGCGCAACCAGCCAAAGGCAAAGTCCCCTTTAAAATATAAGGTCGCTCCTTTTATGCCGGCACCTTCTCCGGGGGTTGATTCAACCAGTTCTGCATCAAAGCCTTTTTGTTCTCCCCAACGCAGGTACATGCGTAACAGCATTTCGGCCCAGTCCTGGGCTTCGGTGCCACCCGAACCTGCCTGAATATCCAGATAGGCGTTATTGGCATCCATCTCACCTGAGAACATCCGGCGCTTTTCCAGGTCTTCCAGCGTTTGTTCGGCCTTGTCTAAATCCAGTAGTGCTTCACTTAACAGTTCTTGGTCGTTTTCTTCTTTCGCCAGTTCGATGATGGCTTCCACATCAGCGTAAGCCTGTTCGAGCTGAACAATGGTATGAACTACATTCTCCAGACTGGCGCGTTCCTTTCCAAGCGCCTGCGCATACTCAGGTTTATCCCAGACCGCAGATTCACTTAATTCCAGCTCGACTTCCGTCAGTCTTTCCTGCTTTTGCTCGAAGTCAAAGGTACCCCCTGAGAACTTTTACGCTCTCCAGACTATCTCTGATTTGCTGTAACAAACTATTTACTTCAAGCATTATTCTATGTCCCTAAAAAAACCGCGTATTCTAGCGCTTCTGCTGATCTTCTGCCCACTTTTCAGTAGCCTTAACATCGGATTGCTTTGCTTCAACCCAATGTTCACCATCGGCTGTCCTGCTTTTTTTCCAGAACGGAGCACTGGTTTTAAGAAAATCCATAATATAGTTACAAGCTGCAAAAGCAGCTTCACGATGCTGGCTGCTGACTGCAACAAAGACTATCTGATCGGCAGCCTTTAATTCCCCAATACGATGAATAATCAGCACATCCAGCAAAGGCCAGCGTTGATCAGCCGATGCGGCGATTTCCTCGAGACTCTTTTCAGTCATGCCGGGATAATGTTCCAGAAATAGAGCTGAAACTTTCGCATCCCCAATTTCGCTGTCAAGCTCTCGCACCAATCCAGTGAAGGTCGCCAAGGCTCCAATGTCCTTATGGCCCTTTCTCAGGGCGAGGCACTCTTCTTCTATATTGAAATCTTCGGACTGAATGGAAACTTTAAGGGAGCGCACTCTAACCCCCTGTAACGGGTGGAAAAAAGGCAATTTCATCGCCATCTTTGATTTCGGCACTATAGTTGGCAACAGACTGATTAACGGCAACCAGAACAGAGGCCTTACTCAGGACTTCAGCCCAGGCGGCTCCATGTCGCTCGACCAAATAATCAACCAATGCCGATACTGTTGTCACGTGAAGTGGCAGCTCCAGCTGTTCTGCGGACAAGGCCAGTTTTTCACGGATGCTGGCAAAATAATGGACGCTTACCATTGCTTAAAGCCTGTTCCAGGTGCCGGATTTACCACCCGCTTTTTCGACTAGCTGCAGCTGTGAAATAGTCATGCCACGGTCGACTGCCTTACACATATCATAAACCGTTAAAGCCGCAATTGAAGCTGCAGTCAGGGCCTCCATCTCAACACCGGTTTGCCCGGCCAGTTTGCAGGTCGCTGTGATTATTACTTGCGATTTAAGTTCGTCAGCTTCCAGCTCTACATTAACCGAACTCAGCATCAGCGGATGACAAAGCGGGATCAGTTCTGAACATTTTTTTGCCGCTTGTATACCTGCAATACGAGCCACAGCAAAGACATCGCCTTTTTTATGCTTGCCTGTACTTATCATGGCCAGCGTTTCCGGCTGCATGCTGATGACGGCTTCAGCCCTGGCAATGCGCTGGGTGATTTGCTTGTCACCAACATCCACCATCTGTGCCTGACCTTTGGAATCAAGATGTGTCAATTCACTCATTTTTGCCTATGATTCAAGAAAAAGAAGGGATTATCGCATTAGTTTGCCGTTTATGTAGCCCCTGTTTTCGGGTAGCATGCCTCGCTTATGTCCTGGTATCCACACACAACAGTTGCCACCATTGTAGAACAGAATGGCCTGTTTCTCATGGTTGAAGAAAAAGATCAGGGACAAACTGTTTTTAACCAGCCAGCCGGTCACCTCGATGAGGGTGAAAGCCTGCAGGCTGCAGCCATCCGCGAGACTATCGAAGAAACAGCCTGGGAAGTTGAACTTGAGTCTTTTCTCGGCACCTATCAATACCTTGCCCCTAACAATGGCTGCACCTATATCCGGCATTGTTTTATTGCCTTACCGCTTAGGCATCATGCCGGCAGGATGCTGGACCAGGATATCACCGCTGCACACTGGCTAAGCCCAGCAACCATATTGGCCCCTGATTTCAAGGCCAGAAGTCCCATCGTGCAAAAAGTCTTACTGGATTATCTTGCCGGACAGCGCTGGCCACTTTCTGTGCTTTACCATCATGAATAACTCGACTACCAAAGTTATCGTAGGCATGTCCGGTGGCGTGGATTCTTCGGTTGCCGCCCTCCTCCTGCAAGAACAGGGATATCAGGTCGAAGGCCTGTTTATGAAAAACTGGGAAGAAGATGACGGTACAGAATATTGTACTGCCAAGGAAGATCTTGCCGATGCAGAAGCAGTCTGCCAGAAACTCGGCATCCAGCTACACAGTGCAAATTTTGCAGCTGAATACTGGGATAATGTTTTCGAACACTTCCTGCAGGAATATAAGGCCGGACGCACTCCCAACCCTGATGTGCTGTGTAACCGGGAGATAAAATTTAAAGCCTTTCTTGATTACGCCAAAGAACTCGGTGCTGATCTTATCGCGACCGGACACTATGTCCGTAAACAGTCAGGTACAGATCCAGAACCCACGCGTTTATTAAAAGGGCTCGACAAGAACAAGGACCAGAGCTATTTCCTCTGCGCGGTTAAAGAAGAGCAACTGGCACAAACGCTGTTTCCGGTTGGCGAACTGGAAAAGTCCGAGGTCCGTGCAATCGCCGAAAAACACCACTTAGTCACGCATGATAAAAAAGACAGCACCGGAATCTGCTTTATCGGTGAACGTCGCTTCAAGGATTTCCTGGAAAGCTATATTCCCGCTCAGCCGGGCGATATTGAAGATCCACAAGGCAATATAATGGGCCAGCATAACGGTTTGATGTATCACACACTGGGACAGCGACAAGGCCTGGGAATTGGTGGCGTCAAGGGTCAGCAAGAAGCTCCCTGGTACGTTGCGGCCAAGGATCTGCAACGCAATGTGCTGATTGTCGTGCAAGGCAATGAACATCCACTGTTATACAGCAATCAACTCAGCACAACAGATTTCAGCTGGATCAATCATGCCGAACCTGAGTTGCCCCTTACTTGTATGGCCAAGGTCCGCTATCGTCAGGCCGATCAGGCATGTACTGTCTACAGGGAAGGAACTGCATTGCGCGTGGTCTTTGACAAGCCACAACGTAGTGTGACACCCGGGCAGTATGTTGTTTTTTACCAAAATAATATCTGTCTTGGCGGAGGCGTGATTGCCTCTGCTCTTATGGTTTAATACCGCAGTGGAAAAGCATACTCAACAAACACTAGCACTTGCCGGCATAGCCCAGGCTGCCTTTCTGGTCGATCAACTGGCCCAGCACGGCCTCGCCGCCCAGGATAAATTAAGCACCTCGCTGGGAAGTCTGTTTATCACCAAGCCTGCTACAACCATTGAAGTTTACGGTTCTGTTAACAAAGTGAGAATGGGGCTACAGGTGCTCGAGGAAATTTTCATCAGCAAGGAGAATTCCTTAAAAAGCCCTGAACTCATGCGTTACCTTATTGGCCTTGTTTATCTGGAAGCCAGACTCAGCAAGCAAAGCGGCATGCTGGAAAAAATCGCAGAAGCACTGGAAATCTCGGAACAGGACAGCAAAAGGGCCAGTATGGCACTTGCTGACAATCCCATCATTATTGAACAGCTGGCGCGTCTCTATCAGCAAACCATTAGTACACTTTCCTATCGAATACAGGTGAGTGGTAAACCGCAGTATTTAAAAAATACGGCAATTGCCAATACCATCCGCGCAGTTTTACTTGCAGGCATAAGGTCAGCCGTACTTTGGCATCAGTTAGGAGGGAGACGCTGGCATTTTTTAATCCGGCGTCGGCAGATTTCCAGAGATATACAGGCACTGCTGAAGAAAGCTACGGCCTGAAACGTTTATATATTGGCAATCGTCTCTGCAAGCCAGAGAACGTAGACATTTCAGCCAATCGCGTTTATTATCGACGCTTCATTTCTAGAACTCGAAGGGGATAGTCGAATGCAGCAAAATAATAATAATTGGAATACCGATTACGAGTGGAAAGTAGTTCTGCTACTGGCACTTGCCTTCGGTTTTGTGGGTATGGACCGTTTTGTAATTGGTTCACTTTGGAACACTATTTCTGCCGATTTGGGCCTGGATCCAGGAGCCATTGGTAACCTAGCCGGCCTAACGGCTGTTGCCTGGGGTGTGTTTGCCATTATTTTTGGACGTCTGGCAGACAGATGGGGACACAGAAAAATTATTTTATCCTCAGTCGTCCTGTTCTCACTAATGGGTGGGGTAACTGGCCTGGCTACCGGCATGACTTTTTTCATTCTTATCCGTACTTTACTGGGTGTTACTGAAGGAGCCTATACACCGACTTCATTTACCGCAGTGGCTGTTGCTTCAAAACCAAGCCGTCGTGGACTGAATCAGGGTTTTCAACAATGTGGCGTATCCCTGCTAGGTCTTGCTTTGGCCCCTATTATCGCCACCCAGTTGCTAAATGCCGGTTTTAGCTGGCGTATGGTTTTTATCCTGATCGCTGCACCGGGTTTCATCTTTGCGGCCTTGTTGTGGAAAGTTCTGAAAGAGCCTAAAGATACACAGGGTGCTGAAGCACTCGGCGTTGTTCAGGAAAGTCACGCACTCAGTTTCGGTGAATTACTGGTAAGTTATGCTGGCCCTTTGAAAAGTTACAATATTGTAGTTGCCACAATCGCTTTGCTGGGCGCCATGTGCGGTCTGTTTACGCTGGCTGCATTTATGCCAGTATATCTGGAAAACGTTGTTGGCTTGGGTCTGGCTGAAATGGGTATCGTTACCTCAGCTGTTGGTTTCGGCGGTTTCTTCGGACAGTTTGGCTGGCCTGGTCTCTCCGATAAAATAGGCCGTAAACCTGTTTGTATTATCGGTTTTGCTGCTGCAGCTATTTGTCTGTACTGGTTCCTGCAGATTGAAGGCGGCGTTGGGGCACTTTTTGTTCCATTGTTCCTTTCCTCATTTTTCTGCTTCGGTAATATCGCACTGATTACCGGTCCAATTGCAACAGAATCAGCGCCTGTAGGTATGGTTGCCGGTTCAATTGGTGTTGTGGTTGGTATTGGGGAGATCTTCGGTGGCGGACTGGGTCCTATCGTTGGTTCCTTTGTTGTTCCTAACATGGGTTTAAGCGGACCGCTTTATGTTGCCTTGTACGGCATGATCCTTGGTCTTGTTCTTTCATTATTCCTGAAAGAAACAGCTCCCGTTAAGTTTGTTTCCACAGCTACTCCGGCTATTGATGAAAGTGGCCCTGTTGCTTAAAAAGTAGTACTTCAATAAAAAAAGGGCAGCTTAAGTTAAGCTGCCCTTTTTTTTTGCATCAATATTTTCCTGCTTATTTTTTAACTCAACACAGCCAGCCTTCTCAGGGTCAACCGGATAGCTATGACTAATCCGGAATATCTTCATCCAACTGCAGTAACTTTACACCTTCCATATCAGCAAAACTCTTCCTGTTTAAACTTAGCAGCCGCGCATCCAGACACAGAGCATGTGCGGCGAGCATGGCATTATTCATATTTGTCACAGTGCCTTTTGCCAGTGCCTGCATCTGAATTTCTGTATATCGATCCACTGCATTTTCGTCCCAGGGGACAATTGCATCCAGTCGTTCACAGAAGGCTTTAACCAGCTTCATATGCTTTTTCCTGTTTGCAGTCTGTAAGGCCCCCGCCACCAGTTCAGCGTATGTTATGGCTGATAACATGATCTCATCACCACGCGCTGTCCAGCTTTCCAGCACATTTAGCATGATCTCATCTTGTGTGAGGATAATATGACGGCAAATATCCGGACTGAGTAAAATTAGCATCTGAATCGGCCTGGGTTTAAGAGGATTTGATTAATCGCGGGCGGACACGCATAAAATCCTCGTCGGCAGTTTCCTGTTCCTGGTATGAACTCCAGGTACTGCGAACAGGACTTAAAATCAATGAATTCCCCTGCTTGACGATGTTGACTGCATCGACACCTTTAAACTCCAGTTCCTTGGGAATCCGCACAGCCTGATTGCGGCCATTGGTAAAGATCTTGGCAGTCGTTGACATGGGAATATTCCGCTTTTGTTGCTGATCAGTGCAGTATACCCAGGCTTAATCATATGTCAAACATATGCCAACGCAAAGACTGCTAATCCTGTATGAAATGGGGTATCATGCGCCTTTAGAAACAGACAGGTTTAGCTCATATGTCTCTGACAAGCCTCAATGCTATTTCCCCGATCGACGGTCGCTATAACAACAAAACCAATCGCCTTAAAGACTACTTTAGCGAGTACGCACTTATCCGCTACAGAGTTGTAGTAGAGCTACGCTGGTTACAGCAATTAGCCTCTAACCCCGGTATTCATGAGGTCCCTGCCTTTGATGATGCTGCCACGGCATTTATCGACGCCATGATCAGTAATTTCAGCGAACATGACGCTCAAAATATTAAAGATAAGGAAGCCATCACTAATCATGATGTCAAGGCAGTTGAATATTTCATAAAAGAAAAGCTTAATGATTTCAAAGGGTTAAAAGGAGCCAAAGAATTCGTGCATTTTGCCTGCACTTCCGAAGATATCAATAATCTGTCCTACGCATTAATGCTGAAAGACTATCGTGAATCCTGTCTGATTCCTGAATTAAATCAACTGGCAGATGCCATCAGAGTCAAAGCCCATGAATATGCAGATACCCCCCTGTTATCCCGGACCCACGGGCAAACTGCTACCCCCTCTACTATTGGCAAAGAGTTTGCGAATACGGTGGCCAGAATGGATCGACAGATTCGACAGATTGAACAGGTCGAACTGCTCGGCAAAATCAATGGCGCAGTTGGCAATTACAATGCCCATATAGTGAGCTATCCAGATGTCGACTGGGAAGAAAATGCTGCCGATTTTGTAGCCAAACTCGGCCTCAAATTGAATCCCTATACAACGCAAATTGAACCTCATGATTATATTGCTGAGCTTTTCGCTGCTCTTTGTCGTTTTAATACCATCCTCATCGATTTTGACCGTGATATCTGGGGCTACATATCACAAGGATATTTCAAACAAAATCTGGTCGCCGGAGAAGTTGGTTCTTCCACCATGCCACATAAAGTAAATCCGATTGATTTTGAAAATTCCGAAGGCAATCTGGGCATCGCCAATGCCCTTATGCAACATCTGGCTGAAAAATTACCAATTTCCCGTTGGCAACGTGACCTCACAGACTCTACGGTGCTGCGCAATATTGGAGTCGGCTTTGCACATAGCACCATTGCCTATCAGGCCAGCCTTAAAGGTATCTCCAAACTTATGATTAATACTGAAGCACTGGCAGAGGATCTGGAGAATAGTTGGGAAGTACTGGCGGAAGCCATTCAGACAGTTATGCGTCGATATGATATTCCAGAGCCCTACGAAAAATTAAAAGCCCTGACACGAGGTCAGAAAATCAATGCTGCGGTACTGGCAGAGTTTGTTGAAACGCTTGATTTACCCGATACTGTAAAAGTTCAATTAAAAGCATTACGACCGGATACCTATATTGGGCTGGCTGCAGCTCAGGCTAAAAAAGTGTAATGCTTCCCCGCGACCTGAGCCCGGAAAATTTTCTGTCGACTTACTGGCAGAAAAAAACCTTATTCCTGAAACAGGCTTTAGCTGATTTTCAGGATCCTCTCAGTGCTGAAGAATTAGCTGGTCTGGCTTGTGAAGAAGAAGTTGAGTCCAGATTGGTATTTAATACATCAGATAACTGGCAATTGAAATCCGGTCCTTTTACAGAACAGGATTTTTTAACCCTTCCCGATACCAGCTGGACCTTGTTGGTACAGGCTGTCGATCATTGGTTCCCCGCCGTAAAACAACTCATGAATAAGATTACTTTTATTCCTGACTGGAGACTTGATGACGTAATGGTCAGTTACGCTACAGAAACAGCAGGGGTCGGCCCTCATTTTGACTACTATGATGTATTTATTATTCAGGGCCAGGGCAGCAGAAGATGGCAACTGGGACAACACTGTGATGAAAATACTGCACTGAAAGAAAACAGTGAACTAAAAATACTGCAGGAATTTATCGTCACCGAAGAATTTATTCTGGAATCCGGGGATGTACTTTATATTCCCCCTGGTGTTGCACATCAAGGAATTGCGCTAAATCCCTCCTTAAGCTATTCAGTTGGCTTCAGGGCTCCATCACATGCCGAAATGCTTAGCCAGTATGCTGCCAATATATGTGCTGAACTGGCAGAAGACCAACGCTACAGTGATCCTGATCTGAAAATTCAGGCTAATCTGGCTGAAATCAGTCAGGAAAGCCTGGCCAAAGTAAAAACACTGCTCACCAGCCTGTTACACAACGGACAAGACATTGAGCGGAATATAGAGCAATGGTTTGGTCAGAACATGACCCAGAGAAAATACCCTCAGCATACCTTCCTGCCTGAAAGCGAACTGGACATACACACATTAAGTGAAGCGCTGGTTCAGGGTATGGAATTAGAAAAACACCCTGCCACGCGTTTTGCTTTTTACCGAAAACCGGAAACATTACTTTTATTTGTTGACGGACATGGCTTTGATTTCAGCAATACTGATGCCACTTTAAATGAGTTGCTGATGAATCTGTGTGATAGAGATATAAAACATCTCAATGGGCTAGACTACTTGTCCTCATCGCCTTGTTTAAATCTGCTGTGCACGCTTTATAATCAAGGTTCGCTCATAGAAGCCGAATAATACAATTAAGAACTTGTCTGAAACCATGACCTTCCCTATTACTGATTCCATAGCAGATTCCGTAACAGATTCCATACCAGAGTCTTCTCATCTTTTTTGCGTGGCTCCGATGATGGACTGGACAGATCGTCATTGCCGTTATTTTTTGCGCCTTATTAGCAAGCACACTATGTTGTATACAGAAATGGTGACCAGCGCTGCTCTACTGCATGGTGACAGGAAGCGTTTTCTGACATTTAATCCTGAAGAACAGCCCCTGGCCTTGCAACTCGGTGGCAGTAATCCTGCAGAGTTGGCTGAATGTTGCAAACTGGCTGAAGATGCTGGTTACAGTGAGCTTAACCTGAATGTCGGCTGTCCCAGCGACCGCGTACAGAATGGCAAGATTGGAGCCTGTCTGATGGCCGAACCGGAGCTGGTTGCTGAATGCGTTTCAGCCATGACAAATGCGGTTGGCATACCGGTTACCGTTAAATGCAGAATTGGTATCGATAATATGGATTCCTATGCAGAACTTGCGGCTTTCATTTCAACAGTAGCTTCAGCATCCTGCTCCTGTTTTATACTACATGCCCGGATCGCTGTTCTGAATGGACTGAGCCCCAAACAAAACCGGGAAGTTCCTCCTCTGAATTATCAGCGGGTCTATGATATTAAACACGAATTTCCGGAGCTTGAAATAATTATTAATGGCGGCATTAAAAACTTCACAGAGGTACATGAACATTTAACCAGGGTCGATGGCGTCATGCTGGGTCGTGAAGCCTATCAACATCCCTATTTATTAGCAGCTGTGGATCAGGAGTTTTTTAATTCAAGTGCTGATATACCTGACCGACTGCAAATTCTGGAGCATTTCTTACCCTATGTTGCCAGAGAGCTACAAGGCGGGACTGCCTTACGGCATATTAGCAGACACATACTGGGTTTATTCCAGGGCCAGCCAGGCGGGAAAAAGTTCCGGCGTTTTCTGAGTGAAAATGCCTATAAAAGCGGCGCAGGATTAAATGTCCTGGAATCTGCCATGCAATTAGTACGACAATAACAAAGGGCTAAGCATGTTACAGAACATCAGCAATTTCTTTGAAAAGCATTTAAAACTTTCAGTTTCCAATGATGCGGAAGAGCAAACTATTGATAAGATCCAGCTTGCCAGTGCAGCCCTGATGATTGAATTATGCAAATCAGACCATAGCATTGACGATCTTGAAACCAATAAAATTGCCGATATCCTGCAAACCAAATTTGATTTACCGGAAGAGACCTTGCAAGATTTGATGAGCCTGGCTCAGCAAGAGGTTGACGAAGCAACATCATTATATCAATTTACCAGCCTGATCAATGAAAGTTACGACCAGCCTGCCAAAACCGCCTTGATTCTTAATATGTGGGAAGTTGCTTACGCCGATGGGGATCTGGATCGCTACGAAGAACATATGATTCGTAAAGTATCTGAGCTCTTATACGTTTCACACAGTGATTTCATCAAAACCAAACTGGCAGCAAAGCAAAGCTAGCTGTTTTTTAAGGCACTGACCAGGTCCTGAAATTCCAGCTTGTTCTCATAACTCAAGGTCATCAAGGCCTGATGTGCATTAATGACTTTTTGCTTAATGACTTCATCAGGTTCGCTGATTTGATTCAGCTCCCCAAATTCTGCATCGGCTTCGAGAGGCTCCTGCACAATATCGAAAATAATGTCGAAGCTCATGCCTAACAGCGTTCGCGTAATATCAGGATTGGTTGAAATGATACTGGGCTTAACATTAAATCGATTACGTAACTGAATAGCCATCTTGGCCAATAATCCCAGGGCCGTACTGTCGATGCCTCTGGTTTCAGTTAGATCAACAATCATCGCATCCAGGATGGCCCTGCTGTAAAGACTGCTGAAATAATTATCGATTGTTGAACTCATCAGCACACGAACATCTCCTACCAGCTTCAGAATAGGTATCTGATTATATTCTGCTGTTAAAATTCTGCCTGAATTCATCTACTGCCTGACTCTCCCACTCTTTCGATTAGCTTCTTGTATTCTCTGCTTAACTGTTAGCCAAATCGCTAATATTCATCACTGCTATATCATCCGGAACATTATTGAGCTTCTTAAGTTCAAATGCTTCCCGGATTGGCTGAAAAACCCCCTTGCTTTGTTCTATAACTTCCAGAATTCTGAATTCTTTTTCTTCCATAGTGACTTGTGGGAGCGCTTCAAGAATGCCGTCTGAACATAAGGTAAGTGAGCTGTTTTCGAAAGGGATAGTTTCTTCGAAATATTCAGCTTCTGCAAGCAATCCTACAGGAAAACTGCTGCGTTTGATTTTGATGAAACTGGCCTTACCATCTTTGTAGATAACCGGTAAGGGATGGTGACCTGCGACGCTATAGGTTAGCGTCTTGGTCTTGCGATCCAGCAGCCCCACAAACATCGTAATATGCTTATCAAGCCCGGTATCCAGTAAATCTTTATTCAAAGCATCCAGGATAACTGCAGGCGTTAGCAACTGTGAAAAACGTCCTTTGATATGCTCTCTACGCATTTGCTCAGTACGGAAACGTAGCAGGATGGTAATAAAGGCCGAAGATGAACCATGACCAGATACGTCAGCTATATAAAACAACAGCTTGTTTTTTGAAACCGGTTTGTAATCCACCGAATCACCACTTAACAGCAATGAAGGCACGACCCGGTGATTGATCTCATATCCGGCTATTGTTTGCGGTGGTTTGGGTAGCATGCTGATCTGAACAAGTCTGCCCGCCTGTTGATCAGCCTGGTAGAGTTCAAGGTTGTACTCAAGTTCATGATTGATGCTTTCCAGTTTTTTACGATAAGCCTCATTCTCCTTGATGATATGAGCCCGTTTTAAACTGCTGTTGATTGATAATTGCAGAAGCACCAATTCGGTGACCGGTTTAATCAGGTAATCACTGGCGCCCAGTTTCATGGCTTCAACCACATCATCCAGCACCTCTTTATTGGCCAGAACAATTACCGGTTGTGAAGCTGATTCGGAAAAAATTGTTTTTAATAAATCCAGAGCACAATCACCAGACAGGTTCATATCACAAATAATAAGATCAGGACTTGCGGAGTGGAATGAAGAAAGCCCTTCAGTGGTATCTGAGGCTACAACAACGCGGTAAGAGAGTTCGGAGAGAAAAGAGGCAATATTGTCCCGTACGACTAAATCATCGTCTATAACCAAGACAGTACTATTATCCCCTTTTTCCATTATTTTTTTGTTTCAGAGGCTGTCCGCTATTAGAACACCTCGCTACTGATTAACACCCAGATCATGAAAAAATGTAGAGGGTCAGCAGGTTTAACTACGTTTGTTGGAAACGTTTCTACCTTACTCTGTTCTTAATTCGCCTGCAACAAAAGTTCGTTAATTACTTCACAAAATTAAAATTCCAGATACTGCATACTGCGAAGAGGAATAGTTTGATCGAATTTTTTAATTTACTCATAATAGGTTCTGTCTCATGATGAAAATGCGAGATCTACTAAGAGGGACCTACCACACCATGGCCCGTTTCCATGATCAACGAGATTTCGAGCGTGTGAAAGTGAACACCGCTATCACGCTTTACTACGGAAAACCTGTTCGAGTCTGTGAAGCACTTTGTGTCAACATCAGTAAAGGGGGAATGGGGATAATGTCAGACCAGGTTCTCCCGATGGGGACCGAGTGCAAAGTGAAAATCCATGACGGACAAACAAATAAAGGTGAATATCAGGCACTGATTGAAATTTCACGGATTTTTGAACTTGAAGATAAGCAGTTTTTTCTGGGTGCCAGAATTCTGGTCAAATACTAGTTGCAAGGATTTGCTCCTGCCAGAATTTTTTCAGGCGCTTTTCCGAAACCGGCTCCCGGGTACCCAATGTCTGGGCGTATAAGGACACCCGATATTCTTCCATTAACCAACGAAACCTTTCCAGCTCGAGCGAGACTGAATTCTGCTTGAGCAGCAAATTATACTGCTGCGTATACTGGCTGTAATAATACTGCAGCACTTCACTTGACCGCTTATCTTTTTCAATTTGACGGGGATATTTTTCCAGGCGCTCCATAATTGCTTTCAGATAGCGGGGAATTTCAGAAAAATATTCTCTCGGAGTATCGCTGATAAAGTCGGCATGCAGAAGCTCATCCAATTGAGTCTGTATATCCTGATAAAGATGCCTGTCCCTGAGTCCTGTAAAAGATTTCAGCTGTTTTTGAAGCTGGTGGTGATTTTGTAAAATTTGGTAAAGCTCTTTCTCGGCTCGTTCGGCAACTTCGACCAGATCTCCCCTGCATTCTTCAAAGCGCTTTTCAAAGTCTGCCTGAGTTCTGGGTATTGCCTTTACGCCAAGAAAACAATTTCGATATGCCGCTCTGATCAGCTGTTCCTGAACTTCACTCTGGGCTCCAAAGTGGCTCATTAGCAAATTCTTTTGTTTATCCTGTAAGAGGTGTTTTTTAAGATATTTGACCTGTTGAGGACTCGTCAGCATCAATAAGCGAACCACCCCCCACAGGCTCTCCTGTTCAGCAAGCGGTGCATTATCGCAAAGCGTCAGGGAAACACTATCACCCTCATCAACGAGTGCAGGATATGTCTGCAAGCTTATGCTGCCATGTTTGATTTCGTGAATAAGGGGTAGTTCCTGGAAATCCCAATGTGTAATACCCGAACGCTCGACACCGTCTTCGGCATAGCGCTGGATGCTACGTTGAATTTGTTCAGAAAACTTATCCTGCAGGGCCTTCAGATCCCTCCCGCTATCAAGCACTGTCCCATTATCATCAAGTACCCGAATATGCATTTGCAGATGACTTTCCAGCTGGTAGTTCTCCCAATGCTGTGGGTCGATAGGTTTACCCGCCCTGGCACTTAAATTACGCGCCAGCAAGAAACGCAGATTCCCAGCAGTCACTGACTTGAGTGAAGGTAGTATCTGATCCACGACGTCGGGTACCGGTACAAATAATTTCCGTTCCTGCTTTGGTAGGGCCTTAATCAGGGCTATGCATTTCTCTCTGAGCATACCGGGGACCAGCCAATCTAGATCTTCATCCTTTAATTGTTTGAGCGCTGACACCGGCACATCGACGGAAATACCATCAGCGGCTTTACCGGGAGAAAATTCATAGGCCAGATCCAAGGCCATGAAGCTTGTCTTTAACTGATCCGGATATTCGTCAATATTACCAGGAGTGCTGTCATCTCTGATCAGGTCTTGCTCGCTTAGCAATAATGCATCCGATTCTTTATTGCTCAGCTGTCTGTACCAGCGCTCTAGATTTCTGCTGTTATATATATGTTCCGGTAAGAGCCTGTCATAAAACTCAACCAGAGACTCTTCATCAATCAAAATATCCCTGCGACGGGTTTTTTCTTCCAGCTGCATGACTTTTTCAATCAACTCGCAATTCTTGACATAAAATCCGACTTTGGAATTAAGCTGCATGGCCACCAGAGCTTCTCTGATAAATAATTCACGACACAACACAGGATCTATTTTGCTAAACGAAAGCTTGCGTTTTTCTACCAGAGTCAAACCGTAAAGCGATATTTTTTCAAAGGCCATGACTTCCCCACGGCGTTTTTCCCAGTGTGGTTCAAAGTATTCATGGTTCAGCAGGTTTCCGGCAGCAACTTCTATCCATTCAGGTTTTATCTGCGCCGTGAGCCGGGCATAAAGCTTATTGGTTTCTACCAATTCCGCCGCCAATATCCACTTGCTCTTCTTCCTGAATAAACTGGAGCCGGGAAATATCTGAAATTTACGGTTACGGGTTCCCAGGTACATTAATTCCTCCTGATAGCGTGCCACCTGAGAAATAAGGCCGCTCAAAAGAGAGCGATGGATATCATCTTCACCAGCTGGCTGGGCATTTTCCTTTAAACCCAGTTCACGGCATTGCAAATGTAACTGTCGGTGTATCTCTCGCCACTCCCGCATCCGCAGATAGGATAAAAAATGCTGCTGGCAGTATTTACGTAATTGGTTCTGGGTCATTTGCTGACGGACTTCTTCAAAACTTTGCCATAATTTAATGAAGCTCAGAAAATCAGACTGCGGGTGCTTAAATATGCCTTGCTTCTCATCCGCTGCCTGTTGATGATCCATTGGGCGTTCCCTCGGATCCTGGATACTCATGGCACTGACTATAACCAGGACTTCACTCAGACAACCCAGTGTTGAGGCTTCCAACAACATCCGTCCTAATCTGGGATCGACCGGCATGCGGGACATCAGGCGCCCTGCCTTGGTCAGTTCTTGTTTATCATTTATAGCGCCCAGTTCCTGCAATAATTTGACTCCGTCACTGACTGCTTTGCTCTCGGGTTTATCCAGAAAAGGAAATTCCTCGATATCACCCAGACCCAGGGCGTGCATCTGCAAAATGACAGAAGCCAGATTGGTGCGGGTTATTTCGGTATCGGTAAAGGCTGGCCTGGAGAGAAAATCATCTTCACTGTAGAGTCTTACACAAATACCCGGTGCGACCCGGCCACAACGCCCCGCTCTCTGATTGGCGCTGGCTTGTGAAATAGCCTCAATGGGCAGGCGTTGAACTTTGCTGCGCACGCTATAGCGGCTGATGCGGGCCATACCCGGATCTATAACACTGGTGATACCGGGTACTGTTATAGAGGTTTCCGCAACATTGGTAGCCAATACGATACGCCGGCCGGTATGCGACTGAAAAACCCGGTTCTGCTCCTTGTTACCCAGACGCGCATAAAGCGGCAGGATTTCTGTATTGCGGAAATTCTCCTTGCGCAGGACCAGCGCCAGGTCCCTGATTTCCCGTTCCCCGCTCAGGAATATCAGTATATCGCCGCGCTTGGTCCCGAGCTCCCGCTCCAGAACAAACAGCTCCCTGATCGCCCCAATAATCGTGTCGGTAAGCTCCTTTTCTTCTGCTTCGGCTATGGGTCTGTAAACAATATCAACCGGAAAAGTTCTGCCGGAAACTTCCAGGACCGGAGCCTTGTTGAAATGGGCCGAAAATTTATCCAGATCTATGGTTGCCGACGTGATGATTAACTTCAGCTCAGGTCGCTGCGGTAGAATATTTTTCAGATAGCCCAACAGAAAATCAATATTCAGACTTCTTTCATGGGCTTCATCAATAATGATGGTGTCATACATACTGAGCAAAGGATCATGCTGGATTTCTGCCAGCAAAATTCCATCTGTCATTAATTTAATCTGGGTAGCGCTGCTACTGAGATTATTAAAACGGACCTGGTAGCCGACTTCTTCCCCCAGTTTCACATTGAGTTCATCGGCAATGCGCTGGCTGACACTTCTGGCGGCCAGTCTGCGAGGCTGTGTATGGGCAATCATGCCCGCTTGCCCCCTGCCCAGGTCCAGACATATTTTAGGCAGTTGCGTGGTTTTCCCGGAACCTGTTTCACCACCAATAATGACTACCTGGTTTTGCTCAATAGCCTGCTTGATCTCACTTAGCTTTTGACTGAGCGGTAGTTCGGGAGGATAAGAAATTGGAAAGATGATAGGCATGAGTTTTGAACCAGCCGGGTCCTGCTTCAGTTTTGCTGAGGGTGATTTTTGCCGTTCTGATGTTTATACAGCTTTTCTGGACCTGCGGCTTTTTTTGATGCTTAACAGGCGGCGGACTTTCCGTATCCTGTATGTGGCAATACCGATAATCGTTATAAAGCTGCTTAATATCATTGCCATTGCCATCGGTACCAGAGCCCTGATACCTGCCACCGTTTCAATGGTGACTATATCCATGACAAAAATGATAATCGCCGGTGCCAGAATATTGCTTTCGGCTTCCACATACCAGGGTGTGAATATGATCGCCATAAAGGTAACCTGCATCACGTAGGCCAGGTCAATCCAGAATAGTTTTTTTGCCATCTTCCAGCTTAACCATGACATCGCTGATGCAGCAATGAGGTAAAGCAGCCAGGCAATAATATAGTCAGATGTTTCCATACGCAGCTTGTAATTCTTCAGTATTAAATTCTAATCAACCCACTTAACGATGTGCTCATCATAACCGTCTTGGTGCACAAATTCTTCAGAGATTACCTTGCCTGTGACTGTATTTCCACTTTCAGCAATAGACTGTCGATCTCCGCACTGTAAAGGGTGCCAGACGGGCAGTTCCTTACCCTCATAAAGCAGTCGATAAGCACAAGTTGAAGGCATCCAGGGCAAATCTTTAAGGTTTTGCGGATTCAATTTTACGCACTGCGGTACCAGACTCAAGCGCTGCTCATAAACCTGGCACTGGCAACTCTTTTCATCAAAATAGCGACAGATAACCCGGGTGTAGGCAATCTCCCGGCTTTCCTCGTCTTCCAGTTTATGCAAACAGCATTTACCACAGCCATCACATAGAGATTCCCATTCCTGCTGATTCATCTGCTGCAGGGATTTTTCCTGCCAGAACCTGAGCTGTGTTTTTGCTTCGGGCCCGATTTCAGCTCTATGTTTATCCAGCGATTTATCCGCCATAAGTAAATACCGGCACATGGATATTGGGTGGCATCTGCAGGAAGTAACCTTTTGCCTCTATCTCCTGCAGGACACTGACGGCTTTGACCCGGGCCAGTTTAGTATCCTTATTCAGTTGCAGTGTCATTAGCTCGCTAAGGTTGCCGAGGCGCATCATCAGATCTTCAGGTAACTCGCTGAGTTCTTTGTCTGCGGCAACATAGAGATACATCTCTTTTTCACGGGAACACTTATAAATCTGACAGAGCTGGTCTTTCATTGCATGAGTTCCAATAAGCCCGGTACTAGAATATCCCGTCGCCAACCCTGCAATTCAGATGGTAGCTGCAGATCACTGAGCGATATAGCCTTCTGACCGGGATTAGCAGACAGATTCAGGATATCCTGGAACATCTGCATAAGAGTTCGCTTTCTGCCTAAAACCTCTACCGGTAAATGCAATTCTTCTGCTTTCTGTTCGACGAACTGCTGTGCTTTCCTGAAATGCTTTTTTTGGGCGCCGCTCAGAGGTCTGGCTATGCGTTCAGGTAAAGCCGTTTCATGCAGATTTAAAACCTGCTGAACTATTTCAAGTACTGCTGCGCCTTCATAATTAATAAAATTTGCATGCAGGCCATCTATATTGCTTAAGTCTGTCATATTGGCTGGATGGTATTTCGCAATATTCATTAATTCCTTATCTCTGACAATCCAGTTTCTGGGTTTGTTACGCTGCCGGGCACGTTGTTCCCGCCAGCTTGCCAGGGCTTTCAGGATGCCGAGTTGTCTCGCATCCAGTTGCCAGGCAGCGGATATGTTCAGATATGCCTGTGAAAAATCCTGTTCAATTTCATCCTTGTAATTCCCTAATAAGCGCTGGCAATCTTCTTTGACCCATTCCAGTCTGCCCATAGCCTGCAATGCCTCCACCTGGCGAGCATAAATCTCGGGCAGGAAGGCGACATCCAGCGCCGCATAATGCAATTGCTCATCACTCAGGGGCCTCTGCAACCAGTCCGAGCGGGTTTCTGCTTTTGGCACATCAATTCCCATCTGCTCTGCAATCAGGTTCTGATAACTCAAGCCAAAACCCTGATTTAGAAAGGCATTGGCTATCTGAGTGTCAAAGATAGGGCTGGGCAATAATGCAAAATGATGAATAAAAACCAGAAGGTCTTCAGAACAGGAGTGGAAAATTTTGGTTATTTCCGGTTTCAGCATTAAGGCCGAAAAAAGTTTCCAGTCACTGATTAATAAGGGATCAATAAGATAGTTCCCTTCCCCGTCATTGATTTGTAATAAGGCCACTTTTGGGTAAAAAGTATCGACACGCATAAATTCGGTGTCGATGGCCAGATGGCTCAGGCTTTGCCAGAGTTGGCAAAGATTATTCAGCGCATCATTATCGGTGACAAGTACGTATTCAGCCTCGTGGCTTAAGAGATTTTCCACCGTGCTTATCTGCTCCGCTTTAATATACAGGGTGAATTAACTGTCACTGATTGCATGCCTGCCAGCAAAAGAATGCACGAGTGTGCCACCATCAATATATTCAAGCTCTCCTCCCAGCGGGATGCCATGCGCAATTCTGCTTACCTTTAATGATCTAGCCTGCAATTCCGGAATTTTCAATTGTTCAGCAATGTAATAAGCTGTTGCTTCACCTTCGACCGTCGGATTGGTTGCCAGAATAACTTCAGTAATCTCTGCCTCTCGCACCAGATTCAATAAGTCACGGATGCCAATTTCATCTGGGCCGACCCCATCTATGGGTGACAGGTGCCCCATTAATACAAAGTAATAACCTTTGAAAGTGCTGGACTGCTCAACGGCGTAAACGTCTGCCGGAGTCTCTACCACACATAATAAACTCTGGTCGCGTCTTTGATCACTGCAGATATGACAGATAGCAGATTCCGACAAGGTTCGGCAACGCTGACACTGCCCCACGCCTTCGACTGCCGCTTCGAGTGCCTTGGCCAGATTCCTGCCGCCGTCGCGATCTTTCTCCAAAAAGTACAAAACCATACGTTGTGCCGATTTTGGACCAACGCCCGGCAAGCGCTGGAAGGCTTTTACTAACTGATCGATTAAAGGACTGTAATTCATGAATACATTAAAAAGGTAATTTAAAACCATCCGGCAAATTCAGACCAGCGGTGATTCCTGAAAGCTGGCCTTTACTGTTTTCAGCTACTTTTTTAACGGCATCATTGAAGGCCGCAGCAATTAAATCCTCAATAAGCTCTTTGTCCTCGCTAAGCAGGGCCTGGTCTAGTTCAACATTTTTTACTTCATGCTTGCCGTTTATAGTGACCTTAACCAGTCCGGCACCTGCTTCACCGGTAAGCTCCATATTTGCAAGCTCTTGCTGAGCTTTTTGCATTTGTTCCTGCATTTGTTTGGCCTGTTGCAACAGGCCTGAGAAATCGGTCATATCTGCCTCTTAAAAATCTTCGGGTGTAAGCGGCTCAATACTCTCCGGCAATATACTGCCTTCGAAACGCTCCACCAGGTTTTTTACATTTGCATCATTTCGAAATACTTCTTCTGCAGTTCGTTGCCGCTCCTGCTGCTTTCGTAAACGATAAGCGGCAGGTGTCTCCCTGTCAGGATCCAGTGCCTCCTCCTGCATAATCAGGCTTATTTTACTCATAAAATAGTCTGATAAGGCTTTTTCTATCTGCTTTTGATGCCCTTCATTAAATACAGCAGACTGGCTTTGATCCAGCACCAGGGTTATTTGCTTTTTATTGACGCTCTTAAGCTGACAGTTTGCCGCGATACTGCGGGTGATGCCTGCCAGATCCAGGCCATAAAACAAATCAACCCAATGCTGCGGCTCCAGGTTTTGCAAGCTTAATCTTGCTTCGCCGGCCTGTGGACTTGCTGGTGTTTTCTGCCTGGCTGTTGCATTTTGAGGGCTTACTGCACTTTTTGCACTTTCCAGGCTTTCCAGGCTTTCCAGGCTTTCCGGGCTTTCCAGGCTTTCTAAACTTTTCTCACTTTCCGGCCTTGCAATATTGTCAGTATTTATATGACTTGGGGATTCGGACCCGGGAGTTTGCGCACTATCCAGGGCGTCTTTGGCCGCTTGTATCTTCGCTTTATGGCTATCTAGTGACTTTTTTTTTTCAGTTTCCGCTATTGGAGTATCCTTAGGGGAAATTTCCTGCTTGCCCAGGGGAAGATGCGGCTTATTGGGAACTCCATGCGGGGTAAAGGCCAGCATGCGCAATAGAGTCATTTCTATACCGGAGCGATCATCAATTGCCAGGGGTAATTCTTCACGCCCTTTAAGCGCCATCTGATAATAGAGCTGAACATTTTCAGCAGGCAGCGCAGCTGCATGAGCCAGGACCTGTTTTTTATCACCCTGACTGTTATCCAGGCCTTCGGGAACCACTTGCGCCACCGCGATCCGATGCAGATATGACAATAGCGCTTCCAGTACCGACGCAAAGTCCGGGGCCAGTTCTGAAGCCTTTTGGATGGTTTCCAGCAGGGCCTGAGCATCCTCGTTAATCAAGGCATCAATCAACTGATAAAGTACATTCTGATCGATCGTGCCCAGAAAACTGCTGATCTCGGCATCGCTAATCTTGCCGTTACAAAATGAAATGGCCTGGTCCAGCAAGGTTAAGGCGTCTCTTACACTGCCCCGGGCGGCACGACCAATCTGCCAGAGCGCTTCTTCTTCAAATTCAATTTTTTCCTGCTCCAGAATAAACTTGAGATGATTCATGATCATCTCCGGACTCAGGTTCTTGAGACTGAACTGCAGGCAACGCGACAATACCGTGACTGGCAATTTTTGCGGATCAGTGGTGGCCAGCAGGAACTTCACATGTGGAGGCGGTTCTTCAAGGGTTTTAAGCAGGGCATTAAAACTGTGCCCGGACAACATGTGTACTTCGTCAATCAGATAGACTTTAAAACGCCCGCGGGTAGGGGCATATTGCACATTGTCGAGTAATTCCCGGGTATCTTCTACCTTGGTGCGGGACGCAGCGTCCACTTCTATCAGGTCTATAAAGCGACCTTCCTCGATTTCGACACAGGAACTGCACTTGCCACAAGGTTCGGAACTGACGCCTTCTTCGCAATTCAGACAACGCGCGAGAATACGGGCAATGGTGGTTTTCCCCACGCCACGGGTACCGGTAAACAAATAGGCATGATGCAGACGTTCGTTATCAAGGGCATTAATCAGCGTTTTAAGTACATGGCCTTGTCCAGCCATTTCCTTGAAACTGCGCGGTCGCCATTTTCTTGCTAGTACCTGATAGGACATTGGCCTGCTAAATAAGGTTAATCAGTAATGAATGGAGGTACCCCCTGCCAGCCACACCCCGGCACATGCATCAGCCGTTACCGCTGCTCCCTTCCGGGCCTGACGGGGTTCACAACCTGGCATTGCGAGGGGACCGACAAGAGATACCATAAATCATGGAAAGTAAGCGTTTGACGCCTCTCTCTCTGCCATCAATCAAGACATGGCATTATCTGGAATTAGCAGAGGGGAATCAAGCGGCGATGCTAATGGACTCATTTCTTCCGTCAGTAAAAAAGCTCTTCAACTCATCTTTGCTTACTAACTTTAATCCAGTACTCGTTAATAAATATACTTTATCGGCATAAACTATCGATTGCGGTCTGTGTGCCACAATAATTCTGGCAATGTTCATACTCCTGATTGCATCATTGATTCTTTGCTCAGACTCGATATCCAGATGGCTGCAGGCTTCATCCAGTACCAGCAATTTGGGTTTTATATAAAAGGCCCGCGCCAATAGGATGCGTTGTATTTGCCCTCCTGACAAGGCGGTGCCCATATTCCCGACCCAGGTTTCAAACTGCATGGGAAAATTTCTGATTTCCTGATCTATTGCCGCTAAGTGTGCACAATATTCTGCAAATTCAATGTCAGGGTTAGCATCAAAGAAAGTGATGTTTTCCAGGATACTGCCTGATATGAGGCAATCATCCTGCAGTACTGCACCAGCCAAAGCTCTGAAGCTTCGCATATCCAGGGTGTCGATATCCCGGCCATTAAAAGTTATGTCTCCTTCCGTAGCTCTATATAAACCCAGGATTAGTTTTAACAGACTCGATTTACCACATCCGCTTGGTCCTATTATTGCAACTGTTTCATTAGCAGCAACTTGTAGATCAATGTTTCTGAATATCATTGAACTATCTTGTGTATAACCAAAGCCAACAGCTTTTAGCTGCAAACAAGGAGATTGTATTGAAAAATCTGCTAAGGCTCTAAACTCACCATTCTGTTCTTCAGTCTCATGTAAAACAATATCTGCCAAACGGTTTAGATGAACGTCCAGTAGTTTGAATTCAAACACTGAATCCAGCACTGCAAATACTCGAGTATAAAACTGATCTTTAAAACTGAGATAAGCTACAAGCATGCCTATACTTAATTCTTTGTTCACTACTGCATACCCACCGACCAAAACGAGAAGTATGTTCTCACCACCCTGTAGTAAGTTATTGATAAATTTCAATGATATACCCAGCTTTTCAAGCTTGAGACCGGAATTAATCAAATTCACATACTCATGCTGCCATGTTCTGAGTCTATCCAGCTCTCTGTTAAATAGTTTTATACCTTGTATGGCCTTAACATTCTCGATGAAATGAGTATTTTCTGATGCGCTATCTTTTAATACTTGTTCATTACGATGATAGAAGGATTGGAATAAACTTATCCTGAAGAGCAAATAAATCAAAACTGCAAGCAATGCTATAAAAGTTAATTGCCTACTGTAAGCAAACATTAATGCAAGAGTAGTTAACACCATTAAGCCGTCTATAATTATCTCAACAACCCCAGAGCACAAAAAGGCATTCAACTGTTTAATTGATGAAAAACGCGACACTATATCGCCAACATGTCGCTTATTAAAATACTCAAGCGGTAGTCGATATAAGTGCAGGCAAATATTAGTAGCAAACTTAAGGCTTAATTTGCTGCTGAGAATCAATACAGCATATGAGCGCAATAATTCCGTACAACTTTTTATTATGATTAAGAAAAAAAATCCAATAGCGAGTATTTTCAATAAATCCAGATCGAAATTAACCAAGACATCATCGATAAATATTTGCGTATAGAATGGCAGTGAAAGCACAAAAACCTGTATAACCAGCGACAAAATAAAAATATGCGTTAAGCTCCCTCCTAGTCCCTCAGTATTTTTCCATAAATCCAGAAAACTGAGTTTCACTTCCTCCTGCTTTTCAGTGAATTGTTCACCGGGATATAACTCAAGTGCTACGCCAGTAAAATGACGATTTATTTGCCTATAAGTGTAAATTTTTTTTCCTAGCGCAGGGTCATGGATATATATTTTGCTGCCCTTCACTTTTTCCATAACAACGAAGTGATCCAAGTCCCAATGAAGTATGGCCGGGACATGTAGTTCTGGCAGTCTATCCAGCTCCAGTCTTACCGGTCTTGACACTAAATGCAGACGTTCAGAAATTTGAATTAGTGTTTTTAGATTAAGACCTTGTGCAGATACAGATTCACGGCGACGCAGGGAGTTTAAGTCAATTTTATGCCCGTGGTAGGCCAAAATCATTGCCAGGCAAGCTAAGCCACATTCATTTTTTTCAGTCTGAAAAATGGAAGGTAACTGTGAGCGACTCAGTCTATTCATCTTTATCTTTCTTCAAAATACTAAACATGGGCGCCAGTAACCATTCGAACAGACTACGCTGCTCAAGAATGATATTTGCATTCAGAAGTATGCCTGCACGCAAGTGAATTTCCTCGCCAAATCCGCTTATAGATTGTGAATCAAGCTTGATAATTACCTGGTACACTGGCTCTTGTATATTCAGGTTTCGAGGTATTTCTTCCGATAGCAGTATGCTATTTGAAATTGATTTGACTCTCCCGGATTGCGTACCAAATTTCTGATACGGATATGCATCCAGACGAATATTTGCTTTCTGCCCGGTTTTTAAAAAACCAATTGCACGACTGGGCACGTACAATCTGGCTTCTAACTCTGTATGCAATGGCGTAATAGTCACTACAGCTTGTTGCACTGAAACAAAATCACCAATATTTACATTAATCGAGCTGACTGTACCCGCAATCGGAGCAAAGACCTTATTCACTTTTCTGGATTGAAAAGTAAGGATTTCCTGATCAAGAATTGCCAATTCTGATCGTAGAGCCAATACAGCCAGTCGTGTTTCCGTAATGTAATTCTCAAATCCCAGACTCAGTTCGTCTTTCTGTACTTCCATTTCAGATTTTCGGAGTAGTATATTTTTCAAAGCACTTTGCTGTTGTAAATAATCAGTCTGACTTCTTTCAGAATCAACACTCGCTAGTAATTCTCTTTTCACCAGGCTTTCAATCGTTGTATAGGCTCCGTATTTGATATCCAACAATTTACTTTCTATGCTTACAAGTTGCTTTATCTGCTCAATACCTGATTGCAGGTTCTCTAGTTGGTGCAGGTTCTCTTCTTGCTTTCGTTCAAGTTGCTGCTCTTTTAATTGAATTTGCTGATGAATATACGCTTTCCTATCTAGCAGATTACTCAAAACTTCATCGGAATACGGCAGATCTTTACTTACTGTTTCGTCCCTTTGAATCGTGAAAATCAGTTCTCCGGCACGCACCTGTTTATTAAGCTCTGTATTTATGGAAATTATTCGTCCACTATTTGCCGGACCAACCAGGGTCATGCCTTTGTCCGGCACCAGTTGGCCTCTGACTTCCTGTTTACGATAATAAGTATTAGTAATAAGAAAAATAATAGCGCCCAATGTGATGAACACAATGAATGCTGAATAGCAGGAATAATTTATTGGCTTGATGTGGAGTAAATCACCCCAGAGGCGTTCTCCCTTATGTGCTAAAGCCTCTTCCCTGAATAAACGCTTACCCATCTGTACCTGCCCGGTAAAGTAGTTCCATCTACTTCACACAGGCTAGTGCAGTTTTTAGGCTTGCGCAAAATATACTAAGGGGTAATAAGCAATACAGAATAACTCAGGCACAGCAACAGAAGGGCATAGATGGCAAACTTCAGAAAACTGTTCTTGGATCGCTGCTGATACATGTAATCATCATGAATAATCAAATGTTTGGGAACTTTCTTATCTTTAAAGACCATGGCGCACCTCATACTTACCGTAATTTCAATGCAGGCTATTAGAACAGGGAATTCTGAAAAAGATAGGTGTCAAATGTGGCGAAATTCTGGCTTTTCACTCTTCCCTGGCGGCACTACCCAGTGAAACGTCGGCAAGACCACTGCGAATCATGTACCAGAACAGAAAAACACCCGGAAAGGCGATAAGAGTTGTGAGCAAATAAAAGTTTACATAGCCCATTGTTTCAATCAGTCCGCCGGCTGTGGTGCCGGTAAGAAACCTGCCGGCAATACTGGCCAGTGCTGATAACAAGGCATATTGCGTTGCCGTAAAACGCAGATTACAGAGTGCCGACAAGTAGGCAACAACGGTCACCCCGCCAATACCACTGGCGAAATTTTCAAAGCCCACCGCCGCCGCCATACCCAGATTGCTATGCCCTACCAGCGCCAGCGCAGCAAAACTGAAATTGGACACCGCCATCAGTACCAGGCTCAGCAATACGGCATGTTTTAATCCCATCCGGGTATACATCAGGCCACCCAGAAATATACCCGCCAGAAAGGCAAAAAAACCAAAACCGACATCGTAGAAAGCAATCTCTTCATTACTAAAACCAAGATCATCAAACAGCAGGCGCAAGGTTAAGTTTGCCAGGGTGTCGCCTATTTTGTGAATTAATACGAAGCACAACACCACCCATGCACCCTGCCGCTTTATAAATTCAGTCAGCGGACTAAAGTATTCAATCAAGGCCTGCAGCAGGCCTTTGGTCGCCACCGGCTCCCTGTGTCGTTTCGGCTCACCCAGAATAACGCCTACCAGAATCGCCGGGAGTGCAAATGCCGAGCAGGCGATATAGGCAACTGTCCATCCGAAACTGCTGGCCAGTAATAGCGCTAAGGCTCCTGTCGCCGCTGCACCGATACGCCAGCCATATTGCGACATGCCGGAGCCCGTTCCCAGTTGCTGGGGTTTCAGTAATTCAATGCGGTAGGCATCAATAATGATATCCAGTGTTGCACCAGCGACACCCAGAGTAATGGCCGCAACCGCAACCATGAATAGTGACTGCTCAGGATCTGCCACCCCTAAAAAAATAACCGCCAGAATGACCATTAAACTGATGAGCCACAGCCACGAACGCCGCTGGCCATAATGACCGAACAGGGGAAGCTTTACATTATCAACAATAGGCGCCCAGAGAAATTTAAAGTTGTATGCCAGGAAGGTTAAGGCAAATGCTGTCACTGCACTTTTCGTAATGCCATCCTGTGCCAGCCGTGTCGTCAGGGTTGCACCGATAAGTGCATAGGGAAATCCCGACGATACGCCGAGAAAAAAAGCTGCCAGAGGTGCGGATTCAAGATAGGGACGAAGACTGCCGGGTAAACGCTTGCGCCAGTCAGTTTCTAGACTACTTTCAGATTCCGGCATAAGTGTTCCTGTCTGGTTTAGAGTACAGCGGTAACAATCTCTTTAAATTCTTCATCAGAAATAATGGTTTTATTCTTGATACCCAGTGTCTTCACGCGCTGCAATATTTCACTCACGGCTTCATCACTGCTGTTTTCTATACCCATCATTTCAAGATTGTAGGTAATGGAACGTTTACCGCTTTTCTTGCCTAACACAATATCACCATGACGGCCGGTCAAGGCAGGATGCGTACCAAACATGGCAAGCGGCTCCTTAATAACCAGATCAACACCGATACCTGATTCACGGGTGAAATTCCTGGCGCCACCAACCGGTTTGTTAACGGCAATCGGAATATTGCTTTTCTCGGCTACCAAATCGAACAAGGCCGGTAATTTTTTCAAGTCATAACCCATCTCATAACCGTAGAGCACTTCCAGTGCCAGCAAGAGCTCTTCCATAGCTGCATTACCGGTACGTTCTCCCAGGCCATTAATGCAGCTATGCACCACACAGGCGCCAACCTCTACTGCAGCCAGTTCAGTAGCAACGCCCATACCAAAATCATTGTGGGTATGGATTTCAACCGGCAGCTGGGTCAGGTTTTTGACCTTCTTCACCAGGTACTGAATTGCTTTCGGCAGGGCACAACCCATGGTATCAACCACGCCGACAGAATCCGGTGGAGATTCATTCATGATGGCAGTCAGCAGATTAACCAGGTCTTCATCACGAGCCCGTGTTGTATCATAGGGAAAGAACACCACATGCAGATCACGTTCCTTTGCGTAATTAATCACATCCCTGCTTTTCTTAAAAACATCTTCCCAGGTCCAGCCGAATTGGTATTTCAATTTCGGATAACCAATCGGGACTTCCAGAATGACTCCATGTGCACCACATTCAACGGCAGAATCGATGTCGGCGGTCATGGCTCTGGCAAAGGTGTAGATTTTTGATTTCAGACCCATGCTGCAAATCTGTTTGATCGCCTTGTAATCGTCGGGCGATACAGCCGGCATCCCGGCTTCAATTCGATCTACTCCCACATCGGCCATCATTTCTGCCATGGCAATCTTATCTTCCGGGCTGAATACCACCCCAGGTGTTTGTTCGCCATCACGTAAGGTTGCGTCATGGATTTCTACCTTATCAGGAAGATCAAAGGAGTTTCTTACTTCATCAATAACATTGTAAGGGCTGACCCACCATTGCCCTTCTTTATGATATTCAACTGTCATGAAAATTATCCTTCGACAAAGTCCGCTAAAATCGCCTGGTATGATAGCATCCAGAGTCCATCCGCAAAACAATACTTAAGTAGAATAAAAATATCATGACAAAAATAAAAACAGCTTTGGTCGGCAGTTATGCTCAGCCTGATTGGTTAATAGACCGCGCTGCACTAAAAAATCGATTACCTGCCCGAATTCTGGCTGGCGATATGTGGAAGCCTGCTCCGGAAGACCTGGAAGAAGCCATGAATGATGCAGTACTTAGTGTGCTAAGAGATCAGGAAGCAGCAGGACTCGACATCGTGACAGATGGCGAAGTCAGACGGGAAAGTTACTCTGCACCCTTTGCCAATGCTCCTGAAGGTATTGACCGCCTGCGGGTTGAAACCTTAATAGGCCGGGCAGGTAAACCCAACAAAGTCCCACTAATCAGTGGCCCCCTGAGACGCAAAGCACCAATACATGTTAATGATGTGCGTTTTTTAAGAGCGAATACCGACAAGCTCATCAAGATAACTGTACCGGGGCCATTCACCCTGTCCCAACTGGCAGTTAGTGAATATTATAAATCGCCCAGGGATGTTGCACTGGCTTATGCAGAATGTCTAAATGAGGAAATTCATGACTTATTTGCGGCTGGCGCGGATATTGTACAATTTGACGAACCTTATCTGCAGGCGCGTTACGACGCAGCCAAAGAATATGGTGTAGAAGCAGTCAATCGTGCATTTAAAGATGTAAAAGGCACCACTGCTTTGCATGTTTGTTTTGGCTATGCAGCAATGGTTGATGATAAATCAGCGGACGGTTATTCCTGTTTGCCATTGATAGAAGATATTGCAGTAGATCAGGTTTCTATCGAAGCAGCTCAACCGAAACTTAATCTGGGTGCTGCCCTGCAAAGCCTGCCATCTAAAACCATCATGGTTGGTGTCATTAATTTGGGTGATGAAGCACCTGAAACGGCAGAGTTGGTAGCCGAACGGTTACGCAAGGCCCTGGAATTTCTGCCAGCGGAACGCATTATCGCTGCACCGGATTGTGGACTTAAATATTTACCACGTGAATCTGCACGCGGAAAATTAAAAGCCCTGGTGGAAGGTACCCGAATAGTCAATTCAGAACTGTAGGTAACAGCCTGCATACCTAACTTCAAACAAAAAAGATAAACAGCACTGCACCCAGAAAGAGCCTATAGACGACAAAGGGCATAAACCCCAGTTTCGTCACCAGCTTAAGAAAATAATGTATACAGGTATAAGCTATTAATGCCGATAACAACATGGCATAAATTAGTTCAAACCAGTTCACTGAGCTTTCACCCAGTAAATCCATCAGTAACAGCAGGGCTGCTCCTGCAATTGCAGGAATAGATAACAAAAAGGACAGACGTGCTGCATCGCTACGATTAAGTTTACAAAACAGTGCTGCCGTCATGGTAACGCCGGAACGCGAAGTGCCGGGTACCAGGGCTAAAACCTGGGATAAGCCGATTATCAGGAATGACTGCCATTTGAGACTACCCAGACCCTGTCTGGATTCAGTTCGCTTATCCGCATACAACAATAAAAGCGCAAAAACGATTGTTGTACTGGCAATCACAATAGTGCTTCGAAAGTAACTGTCGACAAAGTCCTGCAACAAGAGTCCTGCAATAACCAGCGGGCAAGTAGCCAGTATTAACATCCAAGCCAGTCGTGCATCTTCACTGGCCTGTTTTTGTAGTATGTGCAAGCCCCAGGCACTTAGAATACGGTAAAGGTCTTTTCTGAAATAGAAAATGACTGCAGATAAGGTGCCCAGATGTACTGCCACATCGAAGGCCAGTCCCTGATCTTCCCAGCCGAACAATGCAGAAGGAAAAATTAGATGTGCTGAACTGGAAATAGGCAGGAATTCAGTGAGACCCTGGATCAGTGCCAGAATCGAAACTCTGATGAAATCAATATCCAGCATGTCAGTCCTGAGTGACCTTATTGCGTATATAGCTAGGCGAAAAATCTGCGGGATTCATACCCTTACCCTGTTCCAGATAGCGAGCACCCAATGTTGCTATTGCAGAGGCACGAGGACTTACATCAGTATCATATGCACTAATCAATTCTTGTGTTTGTAAGGGCATCTGCTCGATAAATTGCATTCCATTACCCAGGCCATAATATGATTCATTTATCCCCATTTCTGCAAGGTCAAGCAGAAGCGGTTTACAAAGTTGTTCCGATCCCAGCAATTCGATTTTGTTGCTGTCAACACAGTAAATTGCCCAATAGACTTCGTTAATTCTGGCATCCAGACAAGTTAAAATCCTTTGAGTCTCTCCACTGGATTTAAGCTGAGCCATCGCAGCCAGTGTAGACACAGGGATTAAAGGTAATTCAGCACCATAGGCAATACCCTGAGCGACTCCTGCTGCAATTCGCAAACCGGTAAATGAGCCTGGTCCGGACCCCACAGCGACGCCATCCAAAGCTGTATACGCCATGTCATGTTCAAGCATTAAAGCCTGAATCATCGGCAGAATGGCACCTGCATGTCCTCTTGGAATATATTCGAATTTTTCTGCAATTTCGCCATTCACGGCTAAAGCGCAGGAACAGGCTTCAGTAGAGCAATCTAGGGCTAGTATAGTAGTCATGTGCTTTAAATAAAAAATCCCCCATGGCGGAAACCATGGAGGATTCTAGAACGTTTAAAGAGAAACAGACTTATTTTTTCTTAGGCGCTGCTTTTCTTTTTGCGGCTTTCTTTTTAGCAGGCGCTTTCTTGGCGGCTACTTTCTTCTTGGCAGGCGCCTTTTTGGCGGCTTTTTTCTTGGCTGGCGCTTTCTTGGCAGCTACTTTCTTCTTGGCAGGTGCTTTCTTGGCGGCTTTTTTCTTGGCAGGCGCTTTCTTGGCAGCTACTTTCTTCTTAGCAGGTGCTTTCTTGGCGGCTTTTTTCTTGGCAGGCGCTTTTTTGGCAGCTACTTTCTTAGCAGGTGCTTTCTTGGCGGCTACTTTCTTCTTGGCGGGTGCTTTCTTGGCGGCTACTTTCTTCTTAGCTGGAGCTTTCTTTGTGGCTTTTTTTGCAGTTTTCATGGCGACCTTCCTTTTAGCAGGCTTTTTAGCTACTTTTTTAGTTTTAGATGAAGCTTTCTTTGCCGCTGCTTTTACTTTAGCAGCTGCTTTTTTGGCAGCAATTTTAGCTTTGGCTTTAGCCTTGGCCGCTGCTTTCTTCTCAGCAGCTCTGGCTTTAGCGGCCAGTTTATTAGCTATAACTCTAGCTTTTGCTGCTAATTTCTTTTCGGTAGCCTTGGATTTTGCAGCTGCTTTTTTCAGTTTAGCGGCTACTTTCTTGGCTACTGCTTTAGCCTGACTTTTCTTCAAGGCAAGCTCTGATTTTCTCAGGGCTTTCTTAAGGTCTGAGGCTGCTTTCTTTTCAAGAGATTTCTTATAGGCAGCTACTGCTTTAGCTTGTGCTGCTGCTTTGGCCTTTGCAGCATCTACTGCTGTTGCTACCGCCAGATTTTGTTTGGCTTTTAATTCTTTTGCTTTGGCAGAAACAAGCTTGGATGTAAGCTTCCTTACCCGGGCATTCGCAGATGCGGTAGCTTTCTTGCTTTTCGCTGCAGTAACTTTCTTTCTTGCAGCACTTTGAGCTTTCGACAACTTACTAACTTCACGTTGTGCTTTTCCTAACGCAGATTTAGCTTTGCTTGTAGCAGATACAGTCTTTCGTTTTGAAGGTTTTTTAACAACAGGTACTGCTTCATTCACTTGGGCTGTAGCCATAATTTTTCTCCTAAAACGTAAAATTTAACTACCTGAATTTTTTTCTGACGCAATTGCTTCACGTTCGAGCGCAACATATCATAGTTTTTTTGTTTTTTACAACTTTTTATAAAAAACAAAAACTGATTTTTTCTAGAGAAATCAATTGAAAGCAACTGAAAATTTACAAAATGTGAAGCAGGCTTTTGGCGACTTCATCCTTACAAGTTTAATCGAACATGTGATTTATAAAATGGAAAGATGAATTACCTCGGATTAAAAAAGTAAGCGAATGACTTTTCCCCGTTACACCAACAAATCCTGATAATTAAATCTTCAACTCAGGACCGATAATAATTGTTGTTTTATATCGGCGATTTGACCAACTCCATTTACCTTGTTGAATGAGACTTCATGACCCTGATCCTGGAGCTTCTGATAAAACTTGACCAGAGGTAAGGTCTGCTGGTGGTAGACTTCCAGCCTTTTTCGTACGGTTGCTTCCTTATCATCATCCCTCTGGATAAGGGCTTCGCCCGTCACATCGTCTAGCCCCGGGGCCTTTGGTGGATTATGGTCCAGATGATAGACCCTGCCTGATGCAGAATGCACCCGTCTGCCACTTAATCGCTTCACTATCTCTTCATCAGGGACATTTATTTCAAGCACATGATCTATATTGATACCGGCATCTACCAACGCTTCAGCTTGTGGAATGGTTCTGGGAAAACCATCAAACAGAAAGCCATTTGCGCAGTCGTCTTTGGCTATTCTTTCTTTGACCAGGTCGATAATAATGTCATCCGTAACCAAACCACCGCTATCCATCACAGACTTCACCTTTAGTCCCAAAGGCGTACCCGCCTTAACAGCACTTCTAAGCATATCACCAGTTGAAATTTGCGGAATTGAAAAGGTATCAATTAAAAATTGGGCCTGTGTACCTTTGCCCGCGCCAGGGGGGCCTAAAAGAATTATTCTCATTACATCTCCCAAAATAAGACGATCACCTTACAAGCTTGTTCTTGCTTCTACAAGCTTATGAATTATTCAGCAAGTTTCTTTTTTGCCTGCTGCCAATAGCTTTCCAGTTCATCAAGACTTAGTGCCTGCATATCCTGCTCTTGTTCGCGCAACATGTTCTCCATTAACTTAAAGCGCTGCGTAAACTTTGAATTTGCCTGACGTAAACTGGATTCCGGGTTAAGTTTTAAATGTCTGGACAAATTTACCATGCTAAACAGTAAATCACCGAATTCTTCCTCTATATGGGACTCATCTCTGGCGGCCAGAGCTTCTTCGAGTTCAGCGATTTCTTCTTTTACTTTAGCCAGCACACTCTCCAGCTCATGCCAGTCAAAACCTCCAATTGCCGCCCTGCCCTGTAACTTTCTGGCCCGTAATAGTGCAGGTAAAGCCTGCGGCACGTCATCCAGCAAACTTATGTTTTCAGTGCTCAGCTGTTGTCTTTGCCTTTGTTTGATAGATTCCCAGTTCGCTTCAACCTGTTCGGCGGTCAGTTTGCTGTGTTTGCCAAAACTGTCAATAGTGGCATCCGGAAAGACATGAGGGTGACGTATTAATAACTTACTGGTAATGGAATCACAGATATCTTTAAAAGAAAACAAACCCTCTTCGCTGGCCATTTGCGCATAAAAGACAATCTGAAATAACAAATCACCTAATTCTTCAGGCAAATGCTGATAATCGCCCTGCTCAATACAATCAAGCACTTCATATACTTCTTCAAGTGTATGTGGCGCAATTGTGCTAAAGGTTTGTTTAATATCCCAGGGGCAACCTGAGTCCGGATCACGTAACAAAGCCATTATCTGCAATAAATTTTCAATGTTTGCCATTTAACAGTCCGAATCTCTTTTAGCAACGCTACGCTATGGTGAATAGTGCTATTGACTCAACATGAGTTGTTTGAGGAAACATATCCATCACACCCGCAGCTTCAAGTTTATAGCCATTTTCCTTTAAACAGGCGGCATCTCTGGCCAGCGTTGCCGGGTTACAGGAAACGTAAACAATTCTTTGTGGTTTCAGTGCCACTACCGTTGCCAGTATTTCAATGGCTCCTGATCGTGGCGGGTCCAGTAATACTTTAGTAAAACCGACATTCAGCCAGCGCCCCTGTGCGGAATTTTCGGTCAAATCTGCGCTCTCGAATGCCAGATTAGTTAAGCCCATACGTTCGGTATTTTCTATAGCACGGTTCACCATAGCTTCACTGCCTTCGACACCCATCACAAAAGCAGCACGTGTCGCCATTGGAAGACTGAAGTTGCCCAGGCCGCAAAACAGATCCAGTACCCTGTCCTGCTTATCCAAAGCCAGAAGTTCAATGGCCAGATTTATCATCTTGCGATTAATCTGTGCATTTACCTGCGTGAAATCCATTGGATGGAAAGCCATCGTTAAGCTGTAATCCGGTAATTCGTAATACAATCTTTCTATAGTTGCTGGCGGATAGATTTTTGTCACAGTTTCCAGGCCACCACTTTGCAGATAGAGATCAAAGTTATGAGCCTCTGCAAAAACTCTTAGTTTTTCCTGATCGAGATCATTTAAAGGCAACAAGTGCCTGAAAACCAGGGCAAGAGTATTTGCATTTTCGTGTTGATCACCAATTGCCACTTCAATTTGAGGAATATGTTTATAAGCTTCCAGCGAAGTAATTAGCGCACTTAAAGCAGGCAATAAATTACTGACTTCTGATTCCAGGACTTCACAGCTGGACATATTGGTAATAAAGCTGCTGTTTTTTTCCCGAAAGCCCACCAGTACCTGTTCTTTTTTATGCACATAACGAACCGCCAGGCGCGCCTTCCTTCGATAAGCGAATTGCGGCCCAGTGAGTGCCGCCAGCTGTTCATAATGGCTGCCTGACAGGCTGTGACTAAGCAGTTCATGCAACACACCGGATTTGAATGCCAGCTGCGCCTGAGCTTCAAAATGCTGCAGGCTGCAACCACCACAAATTGATGCATACTGACAGGGAGCTTCAACACGCTCACTGGAAGCTCTGAGAACATCAGTAGTTTTTGCCTGATCAAATGACTGACGTTTCTGAGTATAGACTGCCGCAACTTCCTCGCCCGGAAGCGCTTCTTCTACAAAAACAACCTTCCCGTCAAGATGCGCAATTCCACGACCTTCATGACTAAGTTTCTCAATGTTCAGAACAACAGGTTCTTTAGGCAGGGTTTGCCTTGATCTTCTGCGCATCAGTGTAGTACTTCCTTCTTGTTATGCTTTTTGAGGCGTAAAAACACCGCTGGACAGATAGCGGTCACCACGATCACAGATGATGGCAACGATGACAGCATTTTCTAGTTTTTTGGATAGTTCAAGTGACGCATAAACTGCGCCTCCGGAAGAAACACCGCAGTTAATCCCCTCCTCTCGCGCCAGTGCCCGCATGGTGTTTTCTGCATCACGCTGACTGATATCCATAATTGTATCGACGCGTTCGGCTTCGAATATTTTTGGCAGGTATGCTTTAGGCCAACGACGGATCCCCGGAATTTTGGAATTTTCTTCAGGTTGCAGGCCGATAATCTGGATATTCGGGTCCTGTTCCTTTAAAAAACGTGAAACTCCCATAATCGTCCCGGTTGTTCCCATGGAACTGACAAAGTGCGTGATTTCGCCCTCGGTATCACGCCAAATTTCCGGGCCGGTACCTTCATAATGTGCAATATAATTATCCGGATTAGCAAATTGATCGAGAACTTTCCCCTGGCCTTCAGATTGCATTTTCAAGGCCAGGTCTCGTGCTCCTTCCATCCCTTCCGTTTCACTGACTTCAATCAGGGTAGCTCCATAGGAGGTCATTGCATCCTTGCGTTCCTGGGTTGAATTACTCGGCATAATCAAAATCAGTTTGTATCCTCTGATTGCCGCAACCATCGCCAAAGCGATTCCCGTATTACCACTGGTGGCTTCGATGAGAGTATCACCTGGCGTGATATCGCCGCGTGATTCTGCTTTTGAAATCATACTCATTGCGGCTCTGTCTTTCACAGAACCAGCAGGGTTATTGCCTTCCAGTTTGACGAGAATAGTATTAGAGGACTTACCGACCAGACGTTGTAAACGTACTAGGGGTGTATTCCCTATGGTGCTTTCTATCGTTGGTATTTGCATATTGAACAATACTTTTGCTAAAACAAAATTCTACCTTGAAGCAGGCTCCGGTAACAGGTGGACTAGGCGATATTTTTTCTGAACAAACTTCTGCTGGACAGGGCCTTGTCTCCCAAATGACTTGCCAGTGCAGATCTTAACAGGCGTTTGGCAAAGCGTTGTGTTTCAGGATCAATAATATTTTTATCGGCAATCCGCATTAACACAAAGGCCGGGTAATATTTACCACTGCTGTTGTTTTCAGTTTCTACCCGTTCGAAGCCATTTTCCTGATGATAGTGAAACCAAATCTTTTCATTATTATCGGGATTACTGTTATCAGTATTTTCGTGGGGCTTTTCGCTGACTTTAGAGAATCTTGCATCGCCCGTATTATCATTACGCAGCGCATTTTCTGATATATCCTCTATCACGCTGAAATCAATCCCGTATCCCAGTAATTCGAGCAATGTCAGTTCAAACACTCTCAAGACCGGTTCAATTTCGGAATGTCGCAGAAGATTTCCTAAAGTTGTTTCATATAAGGAATATATTTCAGTATCAGCTTCCTGCTTATGTAGTAAACGCACTAATAATTCGTTTACATACATCGCTGCAAAAAGTGCTTTATGTTTAAGGCTAAAACCATTGTTCCGGGACTCCACCTGGACCAGGGTTTTTAGCTCACTCTTCCCGGAAAGGTTTATTAATAATGGAATAAAAGGCTGCAAGGAGGCTCTGGTTTTGGATTTGGGGCTACGTACTCCTCTGGCTACAGCAGAGACACGGCCAAAATCACTGGTAATAAAGTCAAGCAGCATGCTGGTATCCCGATAGGGACGACTATGGAGCAAATAGGCAGGTTGAGATTGAATCGGGGCAGCCATTCTTTTTTACTCTACTGATCGATATAACCAAGACTTCGTAGCGCTCGTTCATCATCAGACCAGCCGCTTCGAACTTTCACCCAGAGTTTCAACATGACCTTGGAATCAAACAATTCTTCCATCGCTTTACGAGCTTCTGTGCCGATCAGCTTCAGGCTGGAGCCATTGCTGCCAATGAGGATTTTTTTCTGCCCTTCACGCTCAACGAGAATCAAGGCACTGATATGCAGGATGCCCGCTTCTGACTTGAATTCTTCGATTTCAACATTGACTTCGTAGGGTAATTCATCGCCCATTTGCCTGGTGATTTTTTCACGCACAAACTCTGCCGCCAGAAAACGTGAATTTTTATCGGTTAACTGATCTTCAGGAAACAGATATGGCCCAATCGGCAGGGCCTGAACTATAAGCTTTTCCAATTTCTCCATACCCTGATTCTTAAGCGCAGAAACTGGTACCAGTTCAAGAAAATCATGTTTTACAGCCAGCTTTTCGATAAAGGGCAACAATTGGGATTGATCATGAATCCTGTCGGTTTTATTGAGGATCAGTAACACGGGGACTGTTTCATTACGGATGGCATCAAGCACTAACTCGTCTTCCAATGTCCATTTATTAGCGTCAATCATGAATAAAATACAATCAACATCACGTATTACACTATTCACCGTTTTATTCATATAGCGATTCAGTGCTTTATCCACCCCGCTATGTAAGCCGGGTGTATCGACGAAAATTATTTGCGCCTGTTCTGTCGTTTTAATGCCTAACAGGCGATGACGGGTAGTTTGTGGTTTGCGCGAGGTAATGCTGATTTTTTGACCCAGAAGATGATTCAGCAGAGTGGATTTACCCACATTAGGGCGCCCTACGATGGCAACCAATCCGCAATGTTTTACTGCTGAATTTGAATCAGAGACGGGCATATGTAATTTTACTATCTATCAACGATATTAATGATTAACTGAACCAGGTTGAGTTATTAAAGACCAAGCAGTTCAATCGCTCTTGTGGCAGCTTCCTGCTCCGCCTCCCGGCGACTCGACCCACGCCCTTCTACTGGTGATTTTAACAGTTCAATTTTACAAGTGATTGTAAAAAGCTGTTCATGATCCTTGCCTTCGAGTTCGGCCATCTCATATTCGGGAAGTGACATTTTTTGTGCCTGCAGGTACTCCTGCAAGCGCGTTTTGGCGTCTTTATCAGGCAGGGTTTCGTCAGCCACCAATTGCGATAACCTGGAATCATACCAGGCTAAAACCTCAGTCCGGCAGGCAGCCAGACCGGCATCAAGATAAATTGCACTAACCAGTGCTTCCAGAGCATCTGCAAGGATGGAGTCCCGTTCTTTACCACCACTCTTTGACTCACCTGCGCCTAAAATCAGAATGTCGCCAAGATCCAGTTCGCGGGCTATATCAGCCAGGGTATTCTTTTTTACCAGTTCGGCACGAATACGACTCAATTCTCCTTCGCTTGCGCTTGGAAATCGTGTGTACAAGGCTTCAGCAATGATAAACCCGAGAATGGAATCGCCCAAAAATTCCAGGCGTTCATTATTATCTTTGCCACTGCTACGATGACTTAAGGCCAGCCTCAGTAAATCCTGCTGTTTGAACCGATGGGATATTTTTTTTAGGGTTTTGAGCACTAGTTCTTATCAAATCTGTTTTCAAATACCACGACTATTTCTATGTTGTATAACAACGGGACCCTGCTTTCATAGTTGATATCAATATAATTTCGGTTGCCTTCTCTGGTCAATACAACCGACGCCATGCTGAAATCCCTGATACTGTTGGTAATCAGTGTTTTCTGTAGACTTTCACGAACTTCCGCAATACTCATCGTTGCAAGATCATTATTGCTCGCTATCCCTTCCATCGCATTAACGATAACGTTATTGTCCAGATAGGCGGGAGCTATCTTCAGTGCCGTCAATAAAAAAAGACCCACCAATATCAACATGACGATGATGGTTAAAAATGAAGCTCCCTTTTGCCGCTTCAGCGTACAAAAACTGTTAAGTTTTTCCTGCATCTTCATGTCGCACCTCAGTAATTTTAAGGGTTAATATAGCGATTCTGACTAAAGGTTGGCAATTTCAATCCCGGCTCTTTATGCATCCAGACAGCTACTGCTTTGCCGACAATATTTTCTTCCGGCACAACACCCCAGCGACGACTATCATCACTGTTGTCCCGATTATCACCCATCATAAAATAATGACCCTCCGGGATAGTTCTGCCACCTGCCTGCAACCAGTAATCATCACTAAGATAACGTTCGGTAAGCGAGGTATAAATATCATGCTCTACACTGCCCAGTTGTTCAAGAGCATGGTTAACTGGTCTTATGCCGTCTTGGGTCAGTTTAATAAAATCCTGACTTTGCTCTTCACCATTTATATATAGTGTTTTATTTTCATAACGGACATGATCGCCCGGCAGACCAATCACCCGTTTTACGTAATAGACAGGGTCATGAGGAGGAATAAAAACCATAACATCCCCACGTTGCGGTTCACCAATACTGACGACTTTAGTGCCGAAAACCGGCAATCGAATTCCATAGGAATATTTATTAACGACTATATAGTCACCCACATTGAGGCTGGGAATCATTGAACCCGTTGGTATCTGAAATGGTTCAAACAAAAATGAACGAAAAACCAAAACAGCCAACAATATGGGAAAGAAGGATTTACTGTATTCGACCAGTCCCGGTTCCTTGTTAAGCGATAAAGCCTCAGTGAAATCTTTTTTGAGCTTTGCATTTACTGTTGGTTCTTTACCCATTTCTGAACTTTCCTGAAAACGCATCAAATCGGCTTCGCTCATTTTGTTTTCTTTAATAAAGCTGTGGAATTTTTGCCTTCTGGCTTTTGCAAAAAACAGAGTATCTATCAGCCAGATGACGCCACTGATCAACACCAGTATTAACAGAACCAGAGAGTAATCTATATTCATCAGGAGTCCACCTTAAGCACTGCAAGAAATGCTTCCTGGGGAATTTCAATATTACCAACCTTTTTCATACGCTTTTTCCCGGCTTTCTGCTTTTCAAGTAATTTTTTCTTACGTGTTATATCGCCACCATAACATTTCGCAGTAACATTTTTTCGTAAGGCCTTCACCGTAGTTCTTGCGACAATTTGACCACCAATCGCTGCCTGAATGGCAACATCATAAAGCTGCCTTGGTATAAGTTCTTTCATTTTCTCAGTCAATACCCGACCTTTTGCATGGGCATGATCTCTGTGCACAATCAATGCTAAAGCATCAACTGTATCACCATTGATCAGCACATCAAGCCTGACCAGCTTGGCTGCTTCGAATCGAATGAAATGATAATCCAGAGAAGCGTAACCTCGACTTACTGATTTTAATCGATCAAAGAAATCCAACACCACTTCATTCATCGGTAGTTCATAACGAATCGCTACCTGACTCCCCACAAACTGCATATCTTTTTGCACGCCTCGCTTATCCACGCACAGAGAAATAACATTGCCTACATAGGCCTGGGGAACCAGGATATTGGCTTCGACGATTGGTTCACGCATTTCTTCAATGTTAGCCATTGGCGGTAGGCGTGAGGGGCTGTCGACCTTGATAATGTCACCGGACTTGGTCATGACTTCATATATTACCGTAGGCGCGGAAGTTATCAGATTAAGGTCATATTCCCGTTCCAGCCGTTCCTGCACGATTTCCATATGCAACATGCCCAAAAAACCACAGCGGAAACCGACACCCAAAGCATCAGAATTTTCAGGTTCATAAATTAACGCCGCATCATTCAGAGTTAGTTTTTCCAGTGCATCCCGAAAACTTTCGTAATCATCGGCGGAGACCGGGAACAAGCCTGCATAAACCTGAGCCTGGACCTTTTTAAAACCAGGCAGGGCTGCTACTTCCGAAGTATTGGCATGGGTGATCGTATCGCCAACAGGAGCGCCTTTGATTTCCTTGATGCCGGCTTCAATAAAGCCAACTTCACCTGCCCTGAGCTCTTTGGTCACGGTTCGTTTCGGAGTAAAAATACCGACATTATCTACCACATGAACCTTACCGGTAGACTTGGCGATAATCTTATCGCCCTTGCGAATACTACCTTGACGAACCCTTACCAGAGATACTACGCCCAGATAATTATCAAACCAGGAATCAACAATCAGCGCCTGTAATTTTGCTTCGGTGTCACCTTTGGGTGGGGGCACCAATAAAATCAGGTTTTCAAGTATTTCGATTATGCCCATGCCACTTTTGGCGCTTGCCAGGACGGCATCATGAGCATCAATTCCAATAATATTTTCAATTTCCTCTTTTACGCGATCCGGTTCAGCCTGCGGTAAATCCATCTTATTCAGCACAGGAATGACCTCCAGGCCCTGCTCAATAGCGGTATAGCAATTGGCGACAGATTGCGCTTCAACACCCTGCGCCGCATCAACAACCAGTAATGCCCCCTCACAGGCTGCTAGGGAACGGGAAACCTCATAACTAAAATCAACATGCCCCGGCGTATCAATAAAGTTCAACTGATAGGTGCGGCCATCGGTAGATTTGTAATTTAGTGTCACGCTTTGAGCCTTGATGGTAATGCCGCGTTCTTTTTCTATGTCCATAGAATCAAGAACCTGCTCTGACATTTCCCTTTGCGTCAGCCCACCACATTCCTGGATAAAACGATCGGCGATCGTTGATTTACCATGATCTATATGCGCTATGATAGAAAAATTTCGGATATGACTCAGATCACTCACAGAAGAGATTCGCTCTTGCTAAAAAGGCGCAAGTCTACAGTAACTCGCTCATAACATGAAGAACTGCCCCGCTTACAGTAAACAGGACAGTTTTTATATAAAGGTAAGTATCTAGCCTTCCAGTCTCAGAGTGAAAAATGACTGCTGCCCATCACGCTCAACCAGCAAGGGCAAAGGCCTGTCAGCGGGCAACTGGGAAGTGATGGAAGCAAACTCTTCAAGTGAGTTTAACTCTCTGTTGTTGAGGCTTAGAATGATATCGCCTGACTGCAAACCAGCACGTTGTGCTACGGGCCCGGTCACTGCATCAATGCGCAATCCAAAATCCAGGCCCAGAGCCGACTTCTCGGCATCGGTGAGCTCTGATATTGACATGCCCAGATAGTTCTGCAGAGGCTCCAATGAACTCAACTGGATCTGTTGTCTGGTAGCAGCGGCATCCAGATCACCGACTACCATACGAATATTTTCACTTCGACCCGACCTGATCAGCCCGATTTCAACTTCGGTACCAGGCATTGAAAGACCAACATGATAGGGTAAATCTGCACTGTTCCTGATTTCGTCACCGTTATAGCTCACAATAATATCTTCCGCTTGAAATCCAGCTGCTTCGGCAGGCCCACCGGGTAAAACATCATTTACAAATGCGCCCTTCGGAGAACTCAGATTATAGCTATCAGCTTGTTCCTGTGTGAGATTCGCTATTGAAACTCCCATCCAGCCCCTGGCGACATTCCCCGAATTCATCAGTTGACCGATAACATTGGCTGCAACGTCTACAGGAATGGCAAAAGATAAACCAATGGAGCCTCCTGAATTTGAATAAATTTGTGAGTTAACCCCGATCACTTCACCGGCCAGGTTGAATAATGGACCTCCTGAATGTCCCGGGTTTATGGCGACATCAGTTTGTATAAAGGAAACATAATTACCCTGCCCACTATTCTCGGGCAAACTTCTGCCTACATAACTGACAATTCCTGCTGCCACCGAATGGCTTAAATTAAATGGAGAACCTATTGCAAGCACCCATTGCCCCACTTTCACATTAGTGGCCTCACCAAAAGAAACGGTTGGTAATCCTTCCGCTTCAATTTTCAATAAGGCTAGATCTGAACGCTGATCAGAACCAATAATTTCGGCCTTGAACTGGCGCTGGTCATTTAAGGTAACTGTTATCTCATCAGCATCTTCTATAACGTGATGGTTTGTCACAATGTAGCCATTCTCAGAAATGATAAAACCCGACCCAAGGGATGAGCGCTGCTGTTCTCCTATCCCAAATCCTTCAGGCAAACGATCACCAAATAACCTTAAAAATTCTTCAAACTGCTCAAGACTGCCATCAAAATCCTCAAGATCCTGATCACCACCCACTGTCGATCGGATGGCTACATTAACAATAGCCGGCGCGCTTTTTTCAACGAGCTCGGTAAAATCGGGAAGGTTCTGAGCCGATAATTGCGTAGAAGCAAAAACAGCTAACACAATTAAGAGCCGGCGGGCTGACAAAACTAACATTGACTTAAACATATTCATTCTCTTTATTTAGCTTATTTAGCTGGTTGATTTAGCTTAATTGTATGTTCGCCTGATTCTCTACTACCACATGGATATTCATATTTTCTGCATTCACATGATTTTTTATATAACTGTGCATTCCGATAAAACTCAGTAACAAAGTAATAAAAACCACCACTACGCTTATTAGTTCAGTGAATCCCGCCAAAGCTGCTAATAAAGCGCTGGTGAGCACGAGCAACAAGGGCAGTATATAAAGTAGCAGGGATAACTGAACCAATTTTGCCGCTGTTATTTTTATTTGGGCATGCATGCCCTTTTTCAATGTACTTATATCAATACTGCCAGCAAGGCAGTTTACTGGCAATTGAAGTGTTCTTTCAGTATGCAGGGAATTTAATAGATATTGGCCGCAGGATGGTTTTAAGGAACAGGAGCCGCAGAAACCACTGTTATAAGGTTGTAGTTGCAACAGACCTGGTCCCACTGAGGTGATTCTTACGGATTCACTTAACATAACGATTTTTAATATGGAACTGGGAGGCCTGAGTATGGCAGAAAAAACACGATAGTTTTAGCTTGATAAAACACATTTATCTTACTGTGGACTCGGCCTTAGATCCGTAATTAAGCAGTTTATGCTCAGGGCCTACTCAGCTTCCCGGTTAACACTGAAATTTACAGGCAGCTCAATGGACTGCTGTGGCTCACCCACGAACTCCTGATAAACAGCTTGTCTAAGACGATCCCGAGCGGCAGTATCCATTTCCTCCATGCCGGCAATTTCATTACTTAAACGAGGTACTCTACTAAATTCGGTTGGCGCATAATCACCATCAAAAACAGGTACATTTGCTTCAACAGTTTCCTGTCCGGCAGTTTGCAGGCCATTTTCAAGTGTGCTTTGAGTTAATAGTGGATTCACTGCTATTAATACCAATGCAGCAACTGAGGCGGCTATAGCTCCCTGCCCGAGACGTTTGAATATACCGAAATGCAGGCTATTGGCTGACTGCTCGTTGGGATAGGCTTCAGCCGTCAATATATGCTGTGAACTTTCTCCATCAAGTTCCGCATTGATACGCGCCAAGAGATCGGGTTGCCTAGAGTGCTGAGCGGGACTGTTGCCGCACTCACCTTTAATAGCTGCGCTTATCAGATGATAGCGCTGCCATTTGAGTTTAATCTCATGGTCGACAGCACTTTCCTTCAGAACCCTGCGAAATTCAAACTCGCTGGCCTCGTTATCCATTAACGCTGACAAGGACTCTTTAAGCTTCTCTTTTCCTTTACTCATACTCTGCTTCACTTCTTTTCATGTTGCATTATTTTGTATGTTCTGGATTCTCGTAGCCTCTGTAAAAACAAAGGCATACCAACTAGACCTCAATAATCTCTAAAAATTCCCCGAATCACATTATTTCTTCTTACCGGCACCATTGTCACGAAGGTTTAGAGCAGGCTTGCTACCGATGCTTTCAGCCTGCTCACCATTAAGAAAAGGTTTAATCACGCTATCCAAAGCCTCCCTGGCACGAAATATTCTAGATCTGACTGTACCTACCGGGCAATCCATAATTTCAGTGATTTCCTCATAACTCAAGCCTCCAAATTCACGTAAAGTAAAGGCCGTTCTCAAATCTTCGGGTAAAGCATCAATCGTTTCGTCTATGAGTACCTGTAACTCATTGCTGGAAAGGTTTGCCTCAGGGCTGCCGCTATCAATTAATTCTGCAGGTATTTCAGACAACTCACTGTCACCCAGGTCAACATCCGTACCTGGCGGTCTTCTGCCTTTGGTAACCATGTGATTTTTAGCTGTATTGATCGCTATCCGATAAAGCCAGGTATAAAAAGCACTGTCACCACGAAATTTTGGCAATGCTCTGTACGCTTTGATAAAGGCTTCCTGACAAACGTCCTCTACTTCACTTTGATCGCGAATAAAGCGGGAAACCAAAGCGCGAATTCTATGCTGATAACGTAAAACCAGCAGGTCAAAAGCATGTTTATTGCCTTTGAATACCTGGTCGACCAATTGCTGATCAGTCTGCTTGGTCTTACCTGTTGACAAGTCTTACTCCCTTTTTTTTGCTTACTTACTCACCCTAAACGGGTAAAATATGCCAAATCAATTCAATTCTTCGTAGTATGAAAAAAGCCTTTACCTCAGTAGCATACAGCAACCACGATGTACTTGTCATAGGCGGTGGTGCAGCAGGTTTAAGCCTGGCACTTAAAATTGCTGAATTCACCAAGGTCACTATATTATCTAAAAGCTCACTTCAGCAAGGCAGCACCTATTACGCACAAGGCGGCATTGCAGCCGTTTTAGACACCAAAGATAGCGAAAGTTCACATGTGGAGGATACCCTGCAGGCAGGGGCTGGTCTTTGCCACAAAGACATCGTTGAATACGCCGTATCCCGTGGACCTGAATGTATCGAATGGCTAATGCAACAGGGCGTTGCTTTCAGTCGCAATGAGTATAGTGGCGAAACTAAATCCGAAAACCCTGACGCATATTCCTTATTTTCTGACTTTCATCTTACCCAGGAAGGCGGCCATAGCCATCGCCGGGTAATCCATGCTGCCGATGCCACCGGCAAAGCCATTTTCAAAAGTCTGTCCAAACAAGTACTGGCCAATCCCAATATCACGGTTCTGACCAATACCGTTGCAATTGATTTGATTACCAGCGGCAAACTTGGTGAAAAAGAAAATCGCTGCATTGGCGCCTACATTCTGGATGAAAGTTCAGGAGCTATAAGTACCTATATAGCCAGATTTGTAGTCTTGGCTACCGGTGGAGCCAGCAAAGCATACCTGTATACCTCAAACCCGGATGGCGCCAGCGGAGATGGTATTGCGATGGCATGGCGTGCTGGCTGCAGGGCAGCCAACATGGAATTTAATCAATTCCACCCTACCTGCCTTTACCATCCACACGCCAAATCATTTCTTATAAGTGAAGCCTTACGCGGTGAAGGTGGTTTGTTACGTTTACCTAACGGTTATCGTTTTATGCCGGATTATGATGCCCGTGCCGAGTTAGCACCAAGAGATATCGTTGCCCGCGCAATAGACTCCGAAATGAAACGTCTGGGTTGTAACTGTGTGTATCTGGATATCACTCACAAATCACCAGAATTTATTCTCGAACACTTTCCCAGTATTCATAAGAAGTGTCTGAAATTCGGCATTGATATATGTACCCAGCAGATCCCGGTGGTACCAGCTGCACATTATAGTTGCGGCGGAGTACTGGTCGATAAGAATGGCAAGACTGATGTAACTAATCTCTACGCAATAGGCGAAACCAGTTTTACCGGATTACATGGAGCCAACCGCATGGCAAGTAATTCTTTACTGGAATGTTTTGTTTTCGCCTTTTCCGCTGCTGAAAATATCCGTCAGAAACTTGCTAGCACGGAATTATTTAAGGACATCCCGCCCTGGGATGAAAGTCAGGTCACTGACTCAGACGAAGATGTTGTAATTGCGCATAACTGGGACGAAATCAGACGTCTGATGTGGGACTACGTAGGAATCGTCAGAACTGATAAACGACTACAGCGTGCAAATAACCGCATAAAATTACTAAGAAAAGAAATTCACGAATACTATAGTAATTACAGAATTAACACGCATTTACTGGAGCTGCGTAATCTTGCTCTGGTTGCAGAACTCATCATAAATTCAGCTATAGCCAGAAAGGAAAGCCGGGGGCTACATTTCACTCTCGATTACCCTGAGCAACTGGAACACCCGACCGATACAATTTTGATACCGGATAATTATTAAATCTTGTTTTAAAATACTGCGTTTAATTTTCCAGAATTTTATGAATGATTTCATTTAGCTCCGGATCAGGTGCAACTTCTTTTTGAATTAACCAGCTAAACAAATCCTGATCTTCTTCTGTTAGAAGCTGCCGGTATAAATTTTTCAACCTGTCTTCCAAATGCTGCAACTTATTATTCGCAAACGGCACCAAAAGCAAATCCAGTTCCAACATGCCTCTGCGGCTGTGCCAGCGCATTTTTTTTATTTCAATATCTGTAGTCATATTAGCTTTGTTCACTGAGCACCGGACCGTATAATCTGCGGCATGAAAAATTATTATGTAGAGCTAAATCATCGTGGCCTGCTTGCAATCAGCGGCAAGGATAGCGAACTTTTTCTTCAGGGTCAGCTAACTTGTGATTTGAATGCACTTGCAAATCTGAATAGTTGCCCCGGCTGCCTGTGCGATAACAAAGGCCGCGTTATCGCCAGTTTCACAGTCTGGAAATTAAATGATGTATTTTATCTTGAAATGGAAGCCGGTCTGGCCGACATTGCAGAACAACATCTTAAAAAATACAGCGTTTTTTATAAGAGTGAAATCATCAATGCTAGCGACAGCTTTATACGTCTGGGTCTGTTAGGAACGGATGTACGCGAGGTATTAAAGACTACATTTCCTGATTTTCCGGTAACAGCCAATCAAATCTGTCAGGCTGAGGATCAGTTTCTTAGACTGCTAGACCCGCAGACCCAACGTTATGAATTATGGATAGGATCAAAAGCCATGACAGCAAAGGATGAGCTTACTCAGGTTCTAACAGCGGGTACACTCCAGGACTGGCAATTGCTGGATCAAAATATGGGTTTGTACCGGCTACAGGCTGAAGACTCAGGCTTGTACACCCCAGAAGAATTAAACTACGACCTCCTCGGTCATATCAGCTTCACTAAAGGCTGTTATACCGGTCAGGAAATTGTTGCGAGAATGCATTATCGCGGCAAAGCCAAAAAACGACTTTACCGCTTGCACATAAACTCTGAGCATACTCCACAGAAACATATGAAAATAAACACTATTGAACATAAAACCGTTGGGGAAATAATTGCTTTTATTAAGTTAGCTTCAAATGAATACCACGTACTCGCTATCGCAAATGACTTAATAAATGGAGCTTTGTCCATAGAACAGCTCGAGGATGCAAAGATTCGAGTGATATTCCAATAATATCAACAGCCTAGCAAACCAAGCTTACCTTAAATCTCACTATCGGGCTCTAACCGGTACAAAGAAAATTTAATAACTGCTTGATAATATTTAAAAAACATGAAAAATCGGAATAGTGAACCAGTTGGCAAAAATCAATTAAACTTAGTGGCATCATTGTCACCGTGAAAAAGGGCTATGCAGTCAGCCAACGGAATTCGCATCCAGGTTTCAGTGAACAGCAAAGTAACAGGGAAGTGAGTCGCTCTGACCTTAAAATCATAAAAACGGGTAATACAAGCTCATGACTCAGTTAAAGAAGTTTTCAGTAGTATCCCCACTATCCTTTCTATTAATACTAATTGCTTGCTTGCTTGTGCAGCCGGTTTTTGCCCAGGAAGAACAGGCAATTGGACGTGTTCTTAGCACGACTGGCTCTGTCACAGCCCGTGATCTGAATGGCACACTCAGAACTTTAGCGCGTCGATCCGATGTATTTGTTGGTGATACCGTTATTACCGGTCCAAATGGCTTTGCTCAATTACGCATGGTTGATTCAGCCCGCATTTCATTCAAGGAGGATACCGAGTTTACTTTTTCAGAATATAGTTCCGATGGTCCAGGCGGCGCAGCTGATAGCGCTATCATGGAAATGGTCAGAGGGGGTTTTCGTACCATTTCCGGAACGATTGGAGATGATAATGCTGACGAATATCAAATCGCTACGCAATTTGCCAGTATAGGTATCCGAGGCACCACGCATGAAGCCGTCATTGATGCAGGCGTACTGCTGACAGGTGTCTATGATGGTGGCACAACCATCGCCAATGCCCAGGGCAGCCTTGATACCGGTGAAGGAGCCAACTTTGACTATAGTTCTACCTTCCCGGGACAGGCACCTCAAGGGCTTCTGCAACAACCCGCCCAATTAGGCCGTATCAATCTTAACCCTGGCGCTAATGGTGGCGATGATGGTGACGGCGGTGATGATGGTGACGGCAATGACGACGGCGGCAATGACGACGGTGGCAATGACGACGGCGGTAATGACGATGGTGGCAATGACGACGGCGGTGATGATGGTGACGGCAATGACGACGGCGGTAATGACGACGGTGGCAATGACGACGGCGGTAATGACGACGGCGGTAATGTCGCAGCTCCAGGTGGTCAGCAAAATAACGGCGGCAATGGTCTGGCCGATAATGAAAATGCGAATGTAGACCCTGCTGTTGATACAACGCGAACCGTTGATACCACAATTAACCCTGCTAACAACATCAGAAACCGTGATGACATTGCCAGAACTGGCACCGGTTCAGTTGTAGAAGATAACACGGATTCAAATGGGAACTCCGGGGCTGGTGGAAATGGGGTTGAACCTGATCCTGATCCTGATCCTACGCCAGTCTTGAGTACTGCAGACATCACTCAAGCGCAACGTCTTGGTTTTACCTTAAGCAGAAACAGCTCACCTGGTGCCATTTTCCCGGGGAATACTTCTTCTGTCGTTTCTGGTTCTCCATTCCTATTAATCGGTAACGATCTGAATTCACCCAGAACAGTTGATACTTCTCCTAATTTTGTCTTCAAGAATAATGGCACTTTCTTTGAATTAATTGATGGAAACAACCTTGTTTCCAATAGCTTATTTCATGACACGGAAAATGATATCGATTACGACTTCCAGGTAGGCCTCTGGGGTAGTAGTTCCGATCCAGTACGTTTGTATACAAACTATGAAGATAATTCCATTGTCCAGCTTATTGACACGCCAATGTTATTCGCCACAGTGAACCCTACTCCGTTGGCTGATTTAAGCGGCAGTGTCTTCTATGCAAATACGGCAGAACGAGTTCTGGGGGGATCTTCTCTGGGCAATGGCATCAACAGTTTCTTTACCAGTTTTAACGTTGATTTTACAAGCGCCCTGATTACCGATGGGTATATGAGTTTTTGCTTAGGAAATGCATTTTTCTGCAGCGACGAAGGCACCCAACGCTGGAAACTAGATTATAGCGGCACTGTCCGCCAGGGTTATGTTGTTGCTACGCCTGTTGCCAATTCAGGCGAAATTAACGAAATTAGTGCCAACATCACGGGTTTGATAGAAGGTATCTTTACAGGTGAAAATGGTGCAGCTTTTGTCGGCGGCTTCAATCTGCTTGCAGCAGCTTCCGGTCAGCGGGCTGCTGCCACTGCCGATGGCGTCTTCCTGATTGAACAGGAACATCGAGTGACTAGTGATGAAATTCTGTCGCTCGATCGTAACAGCTTTCTGGTCCAGGAACGTTACGCCAGAATATTCTATGGCAACAGCCGCTCTACTAGTGTTTCTGTGTCTGAATCTGCTGTTTCCTCTGATTCTGGATCAAGCTACGATAATCCCATTATCTTCCGCGATTTAAGGGCAAGACCGAGGATAATTCTCAGAGATGATGATTTTAATGTCAGCGTCTCTGATGTTAATAGTGGTCTTGGAGATGCTCAAGCAGCAGGATTTGATGTGGCTTGGGAGCGCTGGGACGGACCACTGACAACCTTGACTGATAATTTTGATGCTTCTGTCGCTTCAACTGGCAATTTAAACGATCTGGCTTACTTCAGTACTTTTGATTTATCAGGAATGACCTCGCTTAACGGGCGCTACTCAAATGTACTCGGCTTTATTGGCAGCGATGATGATCAGAATGATATTGCGTCCCTGCAAATGAGTTTTGATGTCGATTTCAACGCCTCTATTAATAATATCAGTAATGGCGTTTTATCCCTTTTTGCGGGCTATTATGACGAGTATGAATGGCTTGTCTATTTCAATGGCAACGTCCACAACAATCTGGTGGAATTCAATCTGCTTAGCGATTCTAAAATTATAGACTGGTGTGACGGCAACTGTGGCGAAGATGCCATTGATATCAGTGATAGCCGAATGCAGGGTGCCTTTGTCGATAATGGCACTACTCCGGCATTGCTTGCGAGCTTTTACTTCCGACAGGATGATGACTCCTCTGGTGAACTTTACTACGACGGAAAATATGTCTCTGGCCTGGCACTGGTTTCACGGGATGAAAGAGTCTCACTGGCCGAAATTCAGGAATTGGAAAGTCTAAGTCCCTATACCACCCTTATTATTGATGAATCAGGTGGCATTACTCCAGGCCAGTCATTTAACTCAGGAAGCGGCTCTCTAAAAGTCGCGCTAAAAGATAATGAAAATGACTTTGAATATTCCGCCATTATCACAGGCACTTCATCTGCTACTTCCATAGGCGGTGCAAGTGATACCGTGAGATCTGTGGGCGGATTTGATGTTGACTGGGGATTCTGGTCTAAGGATGATTTAAAATTAAAAGTTAACCCTCTTATCAGCACTGAATCGGCAACCTCTCTGGAAAACTATCTGTTTACCAAAATTCTGAATTCAACTGATGTGGCTGATCGCAGCGGAACCTATCACTTTATTCCGACCGGTGATTTCCTGGGTACAGGACTCATGAAAAATGGGCAGATGGGCAACCTGACTGATTTTGATATGAATTTTGATATCAATTTTACATCCTCCATCAATTATAGCAGCGGCTTCCTGACGGCCACGCTCTCTAACGGTGTAGATAGTGATATCTGGAACGTTTCATTTTCAGGAGGTTACGGAGGGTCCACTTCTTCCGGCAATACCTACAAAGACTTTTATTCCATCTCAGGATCAGTTACTTCTATAATCGGCGGCACCACGAATGTTTATACCTCCAGTATTAACGGCGATATAGACGGGGTACAAACAGGCTCCTTGGATAATCCCGGTTTTGTCAGTGCTTTTTCACTCTATAACTCCAGTGGTGATGAGTTTTTACAGGGGCTAGGCTTGCTGCATGGTTTCATAGATGACCGTATCACAGGTGCTGAAGCACAGCAGTTAAACCATCACACTGCCTTATTGGTAGAAAATGGCGGGGTATCCTTTGGAGCATCTTCCCACCCTGCCAGCCTCATCTCACCCCTGCTCGGTGTCAACTCAGCTCAGACATTTGCCAGCTTGGATCTTGATCAGCCCTTTGATGAAATCCGTAAGAGTATTAGCGGAACTTCCAAGGCAGATACTATTGGTGGAGCAGCACCTATCATCGAAGATATCGGTGGATTTGAGGTGGATCTGGGTTACTGGCAAGCGGGAGACATGAAAATTTATGATAACAATATGGATGCCAGCAGTTATAGCACTTCTGCAAATGACATGCTCTGGGCCAATATCATTGCGTCTCCCGATATCGCAGACAGAACTGGAACCTGGTATTACTATGATACCTACGAATTTCTGGGAACAGGCACCGGGGGTGATTTAACCGGGTTCAGCATGTATTTCTCCGTTGATTTCGATGCTTCTGTCAATCAAATATCCAGCGGCACACTGGGGCTTGATGTGGCTTATTATGAGAGTTGGGAAGCAACATTCACAGGCGGTTCCATCAATGGGGCCCTGGCAGAATTTAATGGTATTAATGGTGACGTCGCCTACTCTGGATCACCGATATGTTCTGCTTGTATTACAGGTGATTTAAGAGGTGTATTCACCGGCACTCTGGATGCCGCGACTAATGACGGCGGCGGATTTGTTGCAGGCTTCAGCCTCAATAACGGTTTGGGAAATTCTGTAATGGGACTTGGCCTGCTAGATGGCACGAATCTCCAAGACTAAGATTATCTGACTACAGAATGGACCACTCACAAACCTGGAATGCTGATTGAAGGTATTTTTTTGTCCGAATAATGGCTAATTAATTAGGCCGAGTTTGCTTTACAAGCTGTAAAGGCATTTCCCAATATGTTTGCGATGTTTTACCTGGCTGGATATTGATCGCCCTACTTCCTCACGTCTCCCAACAATTCTGTACATAAATATCCTGGTGAATCACTGCTTTTACAACCACGATGAGACTTCGGTATATTCAAAACATCGATATCAACGACAATAGCGAACATAGACTTTAAGAAAAATAGAAATGGTTGAAAAATAAGATTGGTCGGAGTGGCCGGATTTGAACCGACGACCACCACACCCCCAGTGTGGTGCGCTACCAGGCTGCGCTACACTCCGATACAAGAAAAAGAGGATTTTACAAAAAGGACAATTCTATCAAGAAAGCACCATTCAACGGCAAGCAAGCACAAAATTTAAGTACTTAAATGGCCTAATGCTTCTTCTATTTCCTCGATCAGCTCCTTGATCAACTGCTGATTCATCACAGGTTTAGCATCATCGGCAAAGTTGCCAGGGCTTCCTGCCATACGCTGTCTGGCTCCGCCAATGGTAAAACCCTGTTCATACAATAAAGTCCGAATCTGACGAATCAGCACAACATCCTGACGTTGGTAATAGCGACGATTGCCACGTCGTTTAACTGGCTTTAACTGGGTAAATTCTTGTTCCCAATAACGCAGCACATGTGGTTTTACTTCACATAACTCGCTGACTTCTCCAATCGTGAAGTAGCGTTTGGCCGGGATCTCAGGTAATTCTGAGTTATGACTCGGTTCCAGCATAGCTTTCTACTCTTGATTTAAGTTTCTGCCCTGGTCTGAATGTCACCACACGGCGTGCCTGAATGGGTATTTCTTCGCCGGTTTTGGGGTTGCGACCGGGACGTTCTCGTTTATCGCGTAAATCGAAATTTCCGAAACCTGACAATTTGACTTGCTCGTTACTTTCAAGGGACTGCCTGACTTCTTCAAAAAACTGTTCAACAAGTTCTTTGGCTTCCCGTTTATTCAGGCCCATCTCATCAAATAGACGTTCGGCCATTTCTGCTTTTGTCAGTGCTCCACTACCCATAGTTTCTGCCTTAATTCTCTTGATTGCTCAGCAATTTCTATAGCTGTTTTTATCTCGGGTCGATGATTATGGCCTAAGTTTCGACGAAAATCATCTTAATTCTGCATTAAATTGTGCTTCTAGTGCCTTGATACACTTATTAATTATTTCATTTATCTCTTCATCATTAAGAGTGCGTGATGGATGCTGGAAGGTCAATCCCAGTGCCAGACTTTTTTTGCCTGCGGCGATATTTTCACCCTTATAAATGTCAAACAACACAATCTTATCCAGAATCTCCCCAGCCTGTTGCCTGATCAATTGCTCAAGATCGGCGTAAATAAGCCCTTCCTCAACGACCAGAGCCAGATCTCGGCGAACCGAAGGGTATTTCGACAAGGTACGCACTGTTGTCAGTTTAGCCTTTGTTAAGTCATTGATTTTTAATTCAAAAAGATAAACTTTCCCAGGTATATCGAGTTCTTTCTGTGTTACCGGGTGCAGGGCCCCCAACCAGCCTATAGTTTGTTGATTTCGTTTAATCCGGGCACTTTGTCCGACCTGTAAAGCTGGGTGCTCAGCAGCTTCAAAGCTAAATGCAGCACTGTCATTGCTCATCCCAATCAGGCTTTCAATATCGCCTTTCATATCGTAAAAATCACTGTTTTTGGCTTTTTCTGCCCATTGTTCAGGTAAGAGCGGCCCCCACAGCAAAGCTCCCAACATGGCTTCTTGCCGAATTTTGCCTGCTTCTTTTGAGAAAACCAGTCCAGACTCAAAAATCCGTACCCTATCCTGTTGTCTGTTTTGATTATGTTTAAGGGTCTGCAAGAGCCCTGACCAGAGGTTCCTGCGCATCACTGACATATCACTTGAGATAGGATTTGCCAGGCTTAATACCTCGGAATGATCTGCTGCCAACTTGTTTTCAAGACCAGGCTCAACAAAGCTGTAACTGATAACCTCTTGATAACCAATGGAATTCAGTCTTCTTCTGAGTTGTTTCAGGCTGATTTTACTTTCTGATGAAGATTTTAAGGTGCCGCCAGTGGAGGCTTTACTGATAGGAAGTTTGTCATAGCCATAAACTCGGGCCAGCTCTTCAATCAGATCAGCTTCAATATCGATATCAAAACGCCAGGAAGGTACTCTAAACAGCCAGCTATCTGCTGCTTTATTTACCAGCTTAAGTCCCAGTCTTTGAAGAATATCCTCTACTTCAGCATGCGGAATGTCCAGACCCAGCAGACTTTTGATCCTTTGGGGGCGCAGCCCAACTTCCTTGCTTGCAGGTAGCTCTGCATCAGTGGCAAGCACAGGCCCGGCCTCACCACCGACTATGCTGAGCAGTAATTCAGTCGCCCGTTCAATGGCAAGCAAGGGCAGTTCATAATCCACACCACGCTCAAATCGGTGTGATGCATCCGTATGCATGCCGTAAGCTCTAGCCTTGCCCGCAATAATCAATGGATTGAAGAAAGCGCTTTCCAGAAAGAGGTTTTGTGTTTTGTCACTGATTCCGCTGTGTTCACCACCCATGACACCTGCCAGTGCTAAAGCCTTTTCATGGTCTGCAATTAACAGGGTGTCTTCATTAATCTCGATTTCGCGACCATCAAGTAACAGCAGCTTCTCGGACTTGTGAGCACGACGTACCTGAATTCCCCCCTTCAAGACATCAAGGTCGAAGGCATGCATGGGCTGACCGAGTTCAAGCAGCACATAGTTGGTTACATCGACTGCCGGATCAATACTGCGAATACCGCTACGGCGCAGCTTTTCCTGCAACCACATGGGAGAAGTAGCACTGATATCAACGTTGCGGATTACCCGCCCAACATAGCGTGGACAATCTTCAGGGCTCAATAACTCAACCGGGAAAGTGTCCTTGATAGTGGCAGGAATGTCTGTGATCTGTGGCGGGTTGTTTTTGACTTTATTCAGCACGGCTACTTCCCGTGCCAAGCCTTGAATACTCAGGCAGTCACCTCGATTGGGCGTTAAATCCACATCAATTAAGGTATCATCCAATTGTAGATAGTCGCGGAAATCCTGTCCCGGTAGAGCATCTGGGGGAAGCACGATGATCCCATCAGATTTCTCGGCCAGTCCCAGTTCTTCAGCGGAACACAACATACCATTGGATTCCACTCCGCGTAATTTAGCTTGTTTAATCTTGAAATCAGCGCCCAGTTTAGCGCCTACCAATGCGAAGGCTACCTTTTGGCCTGCTGCTACATTAGGCGCGCCACAAACCACCTGTAAATGTTCTTTACCATTATTTACCTGACAGACATTGAGTTTATCGGCATCAGGGTGTTTTTCTACAGTAAGCACTTCGCCAACCACAACGCCATTAAATACACTTGCAGCAGGTTCAACACTATCAACTTCCAAACCAGCCATGGTCAACTGGGCAAGCAACTCTGCTGTGGAAATCTTCGGGTTCACCCATTCTCGCAACCATTTTTCGCTGAATTTCACCTTGGCAGCCCCCTAGGAAAACTGCTGCAGGAAGCGCAGGTCATTTTCAAACAACAAGCGCAGATCGGTAATCTGATAACGCAACATAGCCAGACGATCCACACCCATACCGAAGGCATAACCCGTGTATTTTTCGGAATCGATACCTGAGAGTTCGAGCACTTTTGGATGCACCATGCCGCAACCAAGAATTTCCAGCCATCCGGTTTGACTACACACCCGACAACCCTTGCCGCGACAGCTTACGCATTGCACATCGACTTCGGCTGAAGGTTCCGTAAAGGGGAAATAGGATGGACGAAAACGGACTGACAGATCAGCTTCAAAAAATTGCCTGAGAAAATCTTCAATCATTCCTTTCAGGTCGGCAAAACTGACGTTTTCATCGATCAGCAAACCTTCAACCTGATGAAACATAGGCGTATGCGTTAAATCGGAATCACAGCGGTATACCCGTCCCGGGCAAATAATGCGGATCGGCGCCTTGCCGGTTTCCATTACCCTGACCTGCACGGTAGAGGTATGGGTTCTCAGCAAGGTATTGGTGTCGAAGTAAAAAGTATCGTGCATGGCACGGGCAGGATGATGATCAGGAATATTCAGTGCTTCAAAGTTATGATAATCATCTTCTATTTCAGGCCCTTCGACGGTATCAAAACCTGCCACCGAGAAAATATCTTCGATGCGTTCAATAGTTCTGGTTACAGGATGCAGGGAGCCTGCTTGCTGAACTCTACCGGGCAATGTGACATCTAAGGCTTCACGTCTCAGAAGTTCAGAATTGGCCGAACTTTCGAGGCTGCTTTTACGTTGATTAATAGCTTCCTGGACATGCTGCTTTGCCAGATTGATCGCTGCACCGGCTGCGGGTCTTTCTTCGGCAGGTAATTTCCCAAGGGATTTTAACTGCTCGGTCAGACTACCTTTTTTACCAAGGTACTCCACCCGCAGGCCATCAAGCTCGGCAGCATTTTTCGCTTGAGCTATAGCCTGCAAGGCTGAGTTTGCCAGGTTCTCCAGATTTTCCATACCTGTTCAGGTCTCGTCTGGGAGTAAATTTAAGCGAGTGCCGCCTTTGCCTCTTGAGCTATTGCTGCAAAAGCCGCTTTGTCATTTACCGCCAGATCTGCAAGCACACGGCGATCAATGATAATCGCAGCTTTTTTGAGGCCGGCAATCAAACGGCTATAAGTGATACCGTTGACGCGCGCCTGAGCGTTGATACGGGTAATCCATAAGGCACGGAAAACACGTTTTTTCTGTTTACGGTCACGATAAGCATACTGGCCAGCTTTGATAACGGCCTGTTTGGCGACGCGATAGATACGGCTGCGTGCACCATAATATCCTTTGGCCTGCTTAAGAATTTTTTTATGTCTACGACGGGCTACAACCCCACGTTTTACTCTTGCCATGTTCTGTTTCCTCCTCTAATTCTGACGCAACATGCGTTTTACATTGGACATATCTGATGGATGAACTTCAGAGGTTCCACGTAACTGACGCTTACGTTTTGTTGTCATTTTAGTGAGGATATGGCTTTTATAAGCGCTTTTGCGCTTAAGACCGGACCCGGTTTTTTTGAAGCGCTTTGAGGCGCCACTGTGCACTTTCTGCTTAGGCATTGTCGTACTCCGCATTTAAGGTAAGCCATTTTCTTTGTTGAGGCTTCCTTACGTTTAATAAAAGTAAAAGCTTCCCTCCCGAAACCTTCGGGTTCAACGAAGTGTCGTGAGGAAGTTTTACTGCTTTTTCTTTACCGGAGTTAACACCATGGTTAACTGTCGACCTTCCATTTTGGGTTCCTGGTCAACTGTGCCGTATTCAGCCAGATCTGCTTTCAATCGCTGAATCAGCTCCATTCCGATATGTTGATGGGCAAGCTCCCGGCCACGAAATCTCACTGTGACTTTTGCTCTGTCCCCATCGTTGAGGAAACGTATCAGGTTGCGTAGTTTTACCTGATAATCTCCTACTTCCGTCCCTGGCCTAAATTTGATTTCTTTAACGTGAATGACTTTTTGTTTTTTGCGATTAGCTGCATTCTGTTTTTTAAGTTCAAAAACATGTTTGCCATAGTCCATGATTTTGCAAACTGGCGGCTCGGCATCCGGTGAAATCAGTACTAAATCCAGTTTAACCGCAGCAGCCTCCTGCTTTGCTTCATCCAGACTCACAACTCCTTTCTGGGAGCCATCGGCCAGAATCAATCTGACCTGTGCTGCCTCAATATCATCATTGATAATGGCCTTTTTGCTTTTCGCATTTTCACGCTTAATAATATATATCTCCGTTCTGGTTAATCTTTATACAGTTTCTACCCTGCTGTAATTCTCAATATCCTGCTGTAGCAAAGCCTCAAACCGGGCGATTTCCATCACTCCCAGATCTTTACCTGTACGATCTCTGACCGATACGGTATTTGCGGCGACTTCTTTATCACCGGCTACAAGCAGGTAGGGTATTCGTTGTACTGTGTGCTCGCGGATTTTAAACCCGACCTTCTCATTTCTCAAGTCACTTTCGACTCTAAACCCTTTATTTTTAAGGGAATCCGTAATTTCTTTGCAATAATCAGCCTGTTTGTCCGTAATATTCAAAACTATTGCCTGAATCGGCGCCAACCAGGCGGGAAATGCCCCTTCGTAATGTTCGATTAAAATACCGATAAAACGTTCAAAAGAACCGAAAATTGCCCGGTGCAACATAACCGGCGTCTGACGACTATTGTCTTCAGCAACATATTGCGCGCCCAGTCTTTCAGGCATGGAAAAATCCACCTGAATAGTACCGCATTGCTGCTCACGACCCATGCAGTCTTTTAAGGCAAATTCAATTTTCGGCCCATAAAAGGCTCCCTCACCCGGCAACAATTGCCATTCCCTGCCAGTGTTGTTTAAAGCAACTTCCAGTGCCGCTTCCGCCTGATCCCAGATTTCATCTGATCCTACTCGTTGCTCTGGGCGCGTTGACAACCTTAAAATGATTTCTTCAAAACCGAAATCCTGATAAACCTTGTAGACCAGGTCAATAAAAACCGAGACTTCATCCTGAATCTGATCTTCTGTGCAGAATATGTGTGCGTCATCCTGAGTGAAGGACCTTACTCTCATTAAACCGTGCATGCTGCCTGATGGTTCATAACGATGACAGGAGCCAAATTCAGCCAGCCGCAAGGGTAAATCCCGATATGATTTCAGGCCTTGATTATAGACCTGCACATGACATGGACAGTTCATGGGTTTAATCGCATACATACGATTTTCGGATTCCACACTGAACATTTGCTCGGAAAATTTAGCCGAATGACCTGACTTATCCCATAAACTATAGTCAACCAATTGTGGTGTATTGATTTCCTTATAATCATTTTCAGTAAACAGCTTTTGCATGTAGTGCTTGATGCTCTGATAAATATTCCAGCCATGCGGATGCCAGAAAACCATACCGGGAGCCTCTTCCTGAAAATGAAAGAGATCCAGCTTCTTACCGATCTTGCGGTGGTCCCGCCGCTCTGCTTCTTCCAGTAGATGCAGGTATTCGGCCAGATCTTTTTTATCACTCCAGGCGGTTCCGTAAATTCGTTGCAACATGGCATTTTTGGAATCACCACGCCAGTAGGCGCCGGCTACCGACATCAATTTGAAGACTTTGATATGGCCTGTACTGGGCACATGAGGGCCTCGGCACAGGTCAATAAAGTCGCCCTGCCTATAGAATGAAAGTCCTTCTTCGCTGGGAATACTCTGGATAATTTCTACTTTGTATTGTTCTCCCATGGACTTGAACATCGCTACCGCTTCATCCCGGCTCATCAAGCTGCGTTCCACGCTTATATTGGCTTTGCTCAGTCGAAGCATTTCGCTTTCGATAGCTTCCAGGTCTTCAGGCGTAAAAGGTCGCTCAAAGGCAAAGTCATAAAAAAAACCGTTTTCTATAACCGGACCTATAGTAACTTGGGCAGCAGGGAATAAATTCTGCACAGCATTTGCCATTAAATGCGCACAGGAATGCCGGATTATTTCCAGACCTTCCGGATCACGGGAAGTAATGATGGAAACCTGTGCATTTTGGGTAATTTCGAAAGAGGTATCTACAACTTGCCCGTCAACTACACCGGCCAGTGCTGCTTTAGCCAGGCCTGGGCCAATAGATTCTGCCAGGCCATGAACCGTAATCGCTTGTTCAAACTCACGCTGACTGCCATCTGGCAAAGTAATAGTTAACATTATGCTATAGCAGAATCTCTTGTTCTGCCTTCCCCGTGTGAAATTAATGTATGATGCCTTCTTACAACATCAGAATTGGTAGGCACGACCAGATTCGAACTGGTGACCTCTACCATGTCAAGGTAGCGCTCTAACCAACTGAGCTACGCGCCTAATATCCTGCCAGGACCCAACTTGCATCCTGTAAATCCACTTTCTCTTCCCCCTGAAACCCTGTAAATATGCTAGTTACAGGCTTCCTGAAAGACCGGCGATTATAGAGATACCAGGGCAAAATCACAAGGAAATCAAAGGAGTCTGTAGTACAAAGCCATAATAGGGCTTGCACACAGACTCCTTTAATTTTAAAAATCAGACAGCTTCTAACAAACGTGGTGCAAATATGCCGCGTTCCAGACTATGTCGATTGATCTGCGCCGGTGCGAAATATTTTTTGCAGACCTCAATGGCGACTTCATCAGCAAAGCGTTTGCAGGAAAAAACATCAATATAAACCTGACCAAGGTTCTCCGCAAAATGCGCGGAAATGTTGGAAGTTTCAATTAATTGCAGCAAGGTATAGCCAGCCGCATCGAAGGAATGACTGGCAAAGTGCTCCAACATGGGTTCACCAAAAGCCTTCATATCGATGGCGGTAATAAGTTCTTTAACCCAGGCGCGAATATTATCGGCACTGGTTAAATGTTCACGCGGACAACCGGTTAAATCCAGTATTAAATGCTGGCCCCAAATTGCGGTCTGTTGACTCATATAAAAGCCTCATAAAAAATTAAAGTATGCAGCACACACCTACAGTATGGGCACTGCGGCGCGCACTTTACTCTTTTTTTTTAGGAAGGCAAGAGAAACAAGAGAACTGAAATAAGGATTTTAATCAGTCAGATAACAGATCATGCCTGCACACTAACCGGGACCACTTTGAAGCAATTTATACAGCTTTAAACGGATCTATTAAGGTAGTAAAGTAAACTTCTGTATACGCTGCCCACCCTGTTCCGCGATATAAATATCCCCACTTGAATCCACGGCGATCGAATGTGGCAGGGTAAATTGGCCCCGATAGCGCCCCGGGCCGCCACCGAAACTGCCCAGACGTTCCCCACTCTGTCTGTCCAGTATCTCAACCATGACATTATTCTGATTAATGACATACAGGTATTTCTGTTCAGCGTCATGCGAAAAATCCAGCACAACGGCTGTCCCGCGAGTACCGCTGCTGCGATTTAAGGGAGAAGTCTTTGGTTCAAAGCTGTTATTTATAAAACGTACGAAATTACCCATTTTATCAAAGACCTGTATCCGGTCTGCCAGACGATCACAAACATAGACCAGACCGTCATTCGAGATACGCAGGCAATGCAGTGTGGCCTCCAAGTCACTTTCACTCTCTGTACGGCGTAACTGCCATTGGTAGAGAAACTGGCCATTTCTATCCAGCACAGCGACCCGATGATTGCCCCCCACCACTTCACCATCAGCAACAAAGATGTTGCCGCTTTCCGCATCCACATCGATACTGGCGGGAAGAAAGAACTGGGCACGATCAGAATTTAAAGCTCTCCCCTCTCTGCTGCCATCCGAGGAATCATAGCGCCCTGTTTCGCCTATTTGCATCAGCAACTCAGAGCCGTCGCTGCTGTATTTCTGGATAACACCGGTGCCGGATGCAACCAGCCAAATATTGTGCTCCGCATCGACATGGCAGTCATGCAGTCGGTCACCAATAAGTTCTGGATCGCCCCAGCCACGGAGCACATTACCATCTTCATCAAGTTCTATGACCGGAGGTGCGAGTACCGCTCCATCCAAGTCATCAGGCACTACATCCTGGCGATTGAGCAAAAACACATGACCACGATCATCCATACACATGCCACCCAACCCCCCGGTGAGCCAGAACTCTCCGGTATTGCTTAAAGGTAAGTTAGGCCAGAGAGGGTCAAGTTCAAATTGCGGTACTGATTGTGCGAAGCTACTGCTGGATTGAATGGCATAGAGCATGAAGACACTGATTGTCTTCATGACCAAGGCTGGAGTGCCGACCCTGCTGGATAAGCATACTCTTTTGATCGGGCTTTTTATTGGCATCAGTACCCCCGAGGAGTTTGGTCATGCAATAAACTTTTCGTTAATGACTGATATCCTATCACGAACTTTGGCTGCATCTTCAAATTCAAGATTTCGTGCATGTTCATACATCAGTTCTTCCAGACGCTTAATTTCCCTTGCGAGTTGTGCAGGTGTCATCCGATCCAGGCCGACTCCGTACTCCCCGGAAGCTTCCGCAACTTCCCTTAAATTGGCATAACTGCGTTTGCCCTTACCCTGCGTCTGGCCTGCGCCCTGCATTATGTCGGCAACACCTTTGCTGATGCCGATGGGTGTAATACCATGACTTACATTATATTCCTGCTGTACACGTCGGCGTTCCGTGGTCGTATCTATTGCAGCCTGCATGGATTTTGTCACCCGGTCAGCATATAAAATAACCTTGCCATTTATATTTCTGGCTGCCCGGCCCATGGTCTGAATCAGGGAGCGCTCTGAGCGTAAAAAACCTTCCTTGTCTGCATCCAGGATGGTGACCAGCGAGACTTCAGGAATATCGAGTCCCTCTCGCAACAAATTGATGCCAACCAGCACATCAAATTCACCCAGCCGTAAATCCCGGATAATTTCGACACGCTCAACCGTATCAATATCTGAATGCAGATAACGCACCCGCACCCCATTATCAGACAGATAGTCGGTTAAATCTTCTGCCATGCGTTTGGTCAGTGTCGTTACCAGGACTCTTTCATCGACCGCAACACGTTTCTTTACTTCAGAAAGCAAGTCATCGACCTGATGAGTGGCGGGCCTGACTTCAGGCAAGGGATCCAGTAAACCTGTTGGCCTGACTACCTGATGTACACGCTGACCTTCATGCTCAGCTTCATAATCTGAGGGTGTTGCAGAAACAAAAATAAGTTGCGGTACCAGTTGCTCCCATTCGGCAAAACGTAAGGGCCTGTTATCCAGTGCTGAAGGTAGACGGAAACCATATTGCACCAAAGTCTCCTTACGCGATCGGTCTCCTTTATACATGGCGCCGATCTGTGGAATCGTGACATGCGACTCGTCTACGACCACAAAAGCATCATCCGGGAGGTAGTCAAACAGTGTCGGTGGCGGCTGCCCCTCTTTTCGTCCAGACAGATAACGCGAATAGTTTTCGACACCGGTGCAATAGCCCAATTGTTGCATCATCTCCAGATCAAACTGGGTACGCTGTTTGAGGCGCTGTGCTTCTACCAGTAAATTTTGCCCCTCCAGATGTTTCAGTCGAATATCCAACTCAATTTTCACCTGTTCAATGGTTTCCAGCATACGTTCACGTGTGCTGACATAATGTGATTTTGGAAAAACCGTGAGGCGTGGCACCCTTTGTAAAATTTCGCCGGTCAGGGGATCGAAGTAAGCCAGACTCTCTATTTCATCATCGAAGAGCTCAATACGGATGGCTTTTGCATCGGATTCTGCCGGGTAGATATCAATGACGTCTCCCCTGACACGATAGGTGCTTCTATGCAGATCCATTTCATTGCGTGTGTACTGCAGTTCAGCAAGACGCCTTAACAAGACACGCTGGTCCAGTTTCCCCCCGACATTCAGGTGAATCACCATGTTCAGGTAGACCGTGGGGTCACCCAGACCATAGATAGATGAAACCGTAGCCACGACAATTACATCACGTTTTTCCAACAGGGATTTGGTTGCCGAAAGGCGCATTTGTTCAATATGCTCATTTACAGATGAATCTTTTTCAATAAAGGAATCAGATGCCGGCACATAGGCTTCAGGCTGATAATAATCATAATAGGAGACGAAATATTCCACCGCATTATTCGGGAAAAAATCTTTTAATTCCCCGTATAACTGGGCAGCCAGAGTTTTATTGTGAGCCATGATCAAGGCAGGCCGTTGAGTTTCCTGAATCACATTGGCGATTGTATAGGTCTTCCCTGATCCCGTGACACCCAGCAAGGTCTGAGCTGCAAGCCCATTAGCAAGCCCTTCTGTTAGCTTGACGATGGCCTCGGGCTGATCACCAGCGGGAGGGAATGGGACATGCAAGTCGAAATGATCCAAAATCAGTATCCGTGATAAGCAAACCCGACATTGTAAGCATTTTAAAATTTGAATTGAACTGTTGATCGGTTTACACGATTTCCCAGGCTGCTAAGCAGAATGACTCGAGGATTGGTCAAGTGCAGCTGGATTAACCCCAATTCAAGTATGATCTTGGAAGCCTAATATTCAAAGATCTTAATAAATGAGCTTATAACGATGAGGAGGTTGACCCCTTAAGGAAATCTAATTAACATACGCGCCGCTTTCACGTTATAATCTCGCGCTCGAAAGTTTTACAAGTTTTTGCCCAATAGCTCAATGGTAGAGTAGGTGACTGTTAATCACTTGGTTCCTGGTTCGAGTCCAGGTTGGGCAGCCAATTTCCTTTTTCTAATAGCCCATCCTGTAAAAAGCACTTCCTGTAAATGGACCTTAACTCGCTTAGGGTGATGGTTCAGGGTACTTACTCAGGTTACTGGCTCTGCTTACCAATACTGAAGCTTAAAGTAGCACTGAATAAGTGCTTGATAGACAACTGGTAAATTATAAGTGCAATGAAGCCGGATAATTTCCCGCATACCAAATTCCGCTCAAGCGCAACTTGTGCTCTGTAATATTTCAAAATAAAGAACAGAAAATAAATAGTTATCCGGCTGTTTGAAATTTAGCAAAATACCACTGCAGTGGTTTCACTAATCACTGTCTAATATAATTCTCTCAGCATTATTACGAACTGTTGCTTCCCCTATACCACTGACCATAATCAGATCGTCCAGATTTTTAAATTCACCGTTTTTATTGCGATAATCAACTATTGCTTCTGCTCTGCTAATCCCTACTCCATCCAATACCATGGCTATGGTTTCAGCATCAGCCAGGTTGATATTTACCTGTTCCTGCATGGCCTGTTCTGCAATGATTTCATTGCTCACCGCATATTGAGCTAGACTCGGATAAGCTGACAGTACAAATAATGCAAGACATAATACTTTTAAATAATTGAATCCATTCATTTCGATCTCCTTAATTTAATGGTTAAGCAAAATTTTCGAACACATGCAGCATTTTCGCCACATCATCAGAGTAGCAGAGCATTTTAAAATTTCCTGTTAATTATGAAAAAACTACGACTGTATTTCCTGGATAATACTATCGAGTTTCACAGAAGGGTCTGCAGCTTGCGTGATAGGTCTGCCGATAACCAGAAAATTACTGCCTTGTTCAAGCGCCGAGCGTGGCGTCACAACTCTTTTTTGATCATCAAGACTGTCACCAGCAGGTCGTATGCCGGGTGTGACCAGACAAAAGTCTGTCGGGTGCTGTTGACGTAAGATGCCACTCTCTTGAGCCGAGCAAACCACGCCATCCAGTCCACAATCGGCTGTAAGTTTGGCCAGTTTTTGTACTTGTTGTTGCGGAGTAGAGCTTATTCCGAGTTGAACAAGATCCTCAGCACCAATGCTGGTAAGAACAGTTACGGCAATCAACAAGGGAGCCTGTGGCTGATTTAAAGCGGCTCTGGAAGCATCCAACATGGCCTTGCCACCTGAGGCATGCACATTAACCATCCATACATCCATATCAGCAGCTGCTTTTAGCGCAGCAGCTACCGTGTTTGGAATATCATGGAATTTCAGATCCAGAAAAACGTCAAATCCCCTGCTCCTGATTTGTTTGACGAGTTCCGGACCACAACGGGTAAACAATTCCTTGCCTACTTTCACACGGCACCGAGCCGGATCAATTTTGTCTAAAAAATCCAGACAGGATTTTGCTGTTGAAAAATCCAGCGCAACAATGATTTGTTTCGTGTACTTCATGACTGACACCTACGAACTATATCTAACAACTTATATTTTCACATCATCCAGTAGAAATGAGTGCGGCTTGACTGTTCCCCACTCATTACATCCGGGGCATAACCAATGCAGGCTACGCAATTCAAAACCACAATTATCGCAACGATATTTTGCCTTCCCTGCTAAATAATCTTCCAATATATGATTAAAAAATTCGGCATTTTGCATATGATTATTGCTTTCTGAATACCCTTCATTCAGCAAAATTGCCTGCCCTAATAATTCAATTGAGGGATTTAATTTAATCTGTTGAAAGAAAATTTCCCTGGCTTTTTCCCTGCCTTCTGATTCCTCAATATGCTTGATCAGCATCAATAAAAAACTTGGCGATAACGGTTCCTGCAGGCAAGAATCTATATAACGTTGCAAATCTTTTTTATTGTTTAATGCCTGATAAGCCGCAATTAACAAGTCAAATGCTTGTGATCGAAAGCCTGCATCCTGCGAAGATATTTTAAGCAGAGCTTTTATGGCCTGCTTATAATTACCCTGCTCAAACTCCAGTCGACCCAAAATAAGGCTGGTTCTGACATTATTCCTATCCATGCCAATGGCTTTATTAAGATAGTCTCTGGCTTGATTGTAATGTTGAAATTCAAGTTCATTTTCCGAAAGTTCACAATAAAAATGTGAGGCTTTTATCTGATAAACTGAGCGCTGATTTGGTGCGCAGATTTTCAACAAATCATTAACTATAATAGTTGCTTTCAGCCATTCCTTTTCCAGTTGATAAACCGTTAAACCCTGGTTTAATGCCGAAAACTGAATCTCAGGGCCTGCCACTTTCAATTCATCGATTAATTTTTCTGCCCTGTCCAGCAATCCGGCGGCCACATAACTTTTGATGAGGCCCAGTTTCACCTGATCCAGTTCGTGTCTGTTTAATTGAGAATTCGCCAGCAGTTTTTGATAAACCGCAATAGAGCCATCAACTTTTCCACGTCGCCTTAATAAGGTCCCCAAAGCCAAGTGGCTTTCCAGTGTACTTGAATTGATTTCCAGGGCGGAAATAAAAGCATCAATCGATAGATCTGGCTCGTCGTTGAGCAAGTAATTCAGGCCAATAAAGTAATCTTTATCCTGTTTTTTTTGAAAATGGGATTTACTTTTAAATTGCGTTTTAAAACCGGAATACCAAGCCAATGCTAAAGCAATCAGCATTAGTATTAACAGAGATATATTTCCTAATTCCATAATCGCTGGACTGTCCATTTCCCTATTTGGATTTACTTTGCTCTTCAGGTATCACAATATTGCCCTGCTCGGCCTTTTTGAGTCGAGCTTCCAGTTGTTTGATTTTTAATTGCGCTTTTATGCGACGAAATAAACCATAACCCAACAATAGTCCTAACAAACCGCCCCAAGCAAAAGCCAATATTAACCATATAGCCAGACTCTGTGGCGACAGCTCTATGCCTATCCACAGGGGGACTTCCACGCTGTTATTACTGGCAAATATAAATCCCGCTAACAGCACTACCAGAAAAAAGAGACAAGCTATAAATCGTGTAAGTTTAGACATGCAATTACTTTATACTAAATCCGATATAAAAAGGCTGTTAAAAAAAACGGCGGTTCCTGCTTCAGGTTCCGCCGTTTAATCAACTCAGCCAATAAAAAGTGTGCTGATAAATATTAAGATATTTCTCGCTGCAAGCTTTCATTGACACGGTCTCTTAGCTCTTTACCAGCTTTGAAATGTGGAACATATTTACCTTTTAACTCAACAGCTTCGCCAGTTTTAGGGTTTCTGCCGGTCCGAGGTGCACGATAATGCAGAGAAAAGCTTCCAAAACCTCTAATCTCTATGCGTCCACCTTCAGCAAGCGCTTCAGACATATAAGAAATGATCGCCTTAACAGTTAACTCAATATCTTTCGCAGATAATTGAGTCTGTTTAGCCGCTATACGTTCAATCAGTTCTGATTTAGTCATAACTTTTAACCTTAGCACTTAGCTGGTTTACAGATCAGCTTCAGCCTTAACAGTGTTAACCCTTACTCTTTTTCCATCTGAGCTTTAATCAAATCACCAACCGTTGCAGGTGCAGCCGACGTAGCAGTTTGTTTGTTGTGCTCAGCAACCGTGTCTTTCTCTTCAGCAATTTCCTTCGCTTTGATAGACAAGGTGATAGTTCGGTTTTTGCGATCCAGGTTAGTAATCTTGGCTTCAACTTCATCGCCTACATTGAGTACTGTTCGTACATCTTCAATACGCTCACGACTGATATCGCCGGCTTTAAGTAATGCTTCTACACCTTCAGCCAGAGTAATTATGGCTTCTTTTGTATCAACAGAACTTACCGTACCGGTAACGATAGAACCTTTATCATGTACTTCCGTGTAGGCTGCGAAAGGATCACCTGAAAGCTGTTTAATCCCCAGAGAAATTCTTTCTCGTTCAGAATCAACGGACAGAATTATTGTGTCGATTTTGTCGCCCTTGGTGTATTGACGAACAGCCTGCTCGCCCGGTTCTTCCCAGGAAATATCGGACAAATGCACCAGACCATCAATTTCACCATCCAGTCCGATGAAAATACCAAAATCGGTAATAGATTTGATGTTGCCGGAGATTCTGTCGCCTTTTTTGAAGGTTTCAGCAAAAGCATCCCATGGGTTTTTCTGGCATTGTTTAAGACCAAGTGAAATACGGCGACGTTCCTGGTCAATATCCAGAATCATCACTTCTACTTCATCACCCAGTTGCACTAATTTTGAAGGATGAATGTTTTTGTTGGTCCAATCCATTTCTGAGACATGAACCAGGCCTTCAACGCCCTCTTCGAGTTCAGCAAAACAACCATAATCGGTCAGGTTGGTAACCACTGCCTTGACCTTGGCGTTTTCAGGATAACGATTCTTGATATCCACCCATGGATCTTCACCCAGTTGTTTCAGTCCCAGTGAAACGCGATTACGTTCGCGATCAAATTTCAAAACCTTGACGTCGATTTCCTTGCCAACTTCTACAATCTCGCTGGGATGTTTAATACGTTTCCATGACATATCAGTGATATGTAATAAACCGTCGACACCTCCCAAATCCACGAAAGCACCATAATCAGTAAGGTTTTTAACAATACCTTTAACCGATTGGCCTTCTTGCAAATTGGAAAGTAACTCGTCACGTTCAGCACTGTTCGCGGATTCCAGAACCGCACGACGCGATACCACAACATTATTGCGTTTCTGATCCAGTTTGATCAGTTTAAACTCAAGTTCTTTATACATCAGATGGTCGACGTCACGAATTGGTCGAACATCAACCAGAGAGCCTGGCAGGAAGGCACGAACTGTGTTCACATCGACCGTAAAGCCACCTTTGACTTTACCATTGATAACGCCCATAACCGCCTCATTCTTCTCAAAGGCACTTTCCAGAACCATCCATGTTTCGGCACGTTTAGCTTTTTCGCGAGACAATTTTGTTTCGCCAAAACCATCTTCAACATTCTCCAGAGCAACTTTTACTTCATCGCCAATTGCAAGATTAAATTCACCTTGATCGTTTAAAAATTCCTGACGGGCTATTACGCCTTCAGATTTCAAACCGGCGTGGACAGTTACCCAATCCGAATCGATATCAATAATGGTTCCGGTAATAATGGAACCTGATTTCATTTCGATTTCTTTTAAGCTTTCTTCAAATAATTCTGCGAAACTTTCGCTCATACTTTTACCTTTAGGTGAAAATCTTTAGAGTAGATTTTCAGATCAAACCATATTCCAGTAAATACGGGTCAGTTAATGTTGAGTGAATCTCAGCTTGATACTGGCGCTTGAAATACACTTTCTTGCAGTATTAATTTCTTAATCAACAGAGCCGCAATATCCGGCACTTGTTTAGTTCTTTGTCTCTTTTTAGCTGTCTGATTTAAGCGCCTTACGAGTAGCACTTAACACTTTTTCAAACACCTGATCTATGCTTAATTCTGTTGTATCTATCAGAATGGCATCTTCAGCAGGAACAAGGGGTGAAATAGTACGATGAGAATCTCGTTCATCCCGGGCTTGTATATCCAGCAAAAGGTCGCGCAGATTAACATTAAGTCCCTTATTTATCAACTGCTTATATCGCCTCTGTCCTCTTTCTTCCAAAGAAGCAGTCAGGAAATATTTTTGGATTGCATCAGGAAAAACTACCGTGCCCATATCGCGGCCATCGGCTACCAGTCCCGGTTCCTGACGAAAAGCCAGTTGTCTTTCAAAAAGCGCTGCCCGTACTTCCGGTATTGCTGCAACCTGGGATGCCAGGTCTCCACTGCTCTCCTGTCGTATGAGACCGGATATTTCCTCGCCGTTCAGCTCAATAGAACCATCAAAAAGACGTGAAAAGTGCACTTCCATATTAAGCGCAAAATCACGCAACATATTGATATTACTGAATATAATATTTTCTTTTGCAGCTCCCGTGCCTACCAGACGGTAAAGCGCACCAGAGTCCAACAGATGCCATTGCAGGGTTTTGGCCAGCTTCTGAGCAATTGTTCCCTTACCCGTGCCGCTGGGTCCATCAATGGTAACAACCGGAATAGTGTCATTCACGATGCAGAGACCTGCATTTTGATACCAACCGTGGATGCAAGCTTTGCAAAACCGGGGAAAGACGTAGCGACATTGTCACAATCCAGAATGTCAATTGCCTGTTTCGAACGTAAAGCAGCAATGGTAAATGCCATGGCGATGCGATGATCGCCTTTACTATCAATCACGCCACCGGCAAAAGGTAAACCGGACGCTGAGTCTGGCTGTAAACCCTTTATGACAATACCATCCGCTTTAACCTCATGAGCTACCCCAAGAATCGCCAGACCATCCGCCATGGCCTGAATACGGTCACTTTCCTTTACCCGTAATTCTTCGGCACCACTAAGTGTCGTTACTCCAACTGCACAGGCGGCTGCTATAAATAACACAGGGAATTCGTCAATCGCCAATGGTACTTGCTCAAGTGGAATATCAATGCCATGTAACGGCGCATAACGGACCCTTATATCTGCCACAGCTTCCCCGCCTGCCTGATATTCCCGAAGAAATTCAATATCGGCCCCCATGGCTCGTAAAATATTGATAACCCCGATTCTGGTGGGATTGATACCAACATGCTTCAGCAGCAGGGTCGAACCCGGCGCTATACTGGCTCCCACCAAGAAGAAGGCAGCAGAGCTGATATCTGCCGGAATATCAATATCGCAGGCTTTCAGCAAGCCGCCACCACAGATCTCTACAGTTCTATCCTTAACTTGTATTGGATACCCAAAAGCTTGCAGCATCAGTTCGGTATGATCTCGACAAGGGGCCGGCTCTGTAATTCGACTGCACCCTTCAACATAAAGCGACGCCAGCAGAATACAGGATTTAACCTGAGCACTAGCCACTGGCATAATATAGTCCATTGCCCGTAACTTTGACGGGCTGATTCTGATCGGAGCAAAACCCCCTGTCTGCAATTGAATTTGTGCACCCATCCTTGTCAATGGTTCAGTTATCCTGAGCATAGGGCGCCTGGAAAGGGATTCGTCTCCGACTAGCACAGAAGAAAAATTCTGTGCAGCCAGCAGTCCAGTCATCAGGCGCATTGCCGTACCAGAATTCCCCATATCCAGATCCTGCTGTGGTGCTTTCAGTCCATGCAAGCCGGCCCCTTGAATTTCCAGCTCACCGCCTTTAGGGTCACTAATCGTAAGCCCCATCGCCCGAAATGCTTTCAGGGTCGCCAGGCTGTCTTCTCCTTCCAGAAAACCCTGAATATGAGTTCTTCCTTCGGCAAGGGCGCCCAACATGATCGCGCGGTGAGAAATGGATTTATCGCCAGGAACACGAATTGAACCCTGAAGGGTGCCGCCGGGCGCCACAGAAAATATTTGTTTCATGCTCATATTATTGATTCGAAAATTTATCTCTGGATAATTTAGTGCGTTTTAATGCTGTCATGATGTACTCGCCGTCGCCCTTCTGCAAAGCCAGTCTGAAGCGTGCGAGATCCTTTTCAAACTCATCCAGAATTGCTTCAAGTGGCACTGCATTACTCAGAAATATATCTCTCCACATGTGCGGGTCACTGGACGCAATCCGCGTAAAATCCCTGAAGCCTCCTGCTGCATACCGAAAAATATCATCACTGCTACCTTGCTTCGACAGAGTATCTACCAGTGCATAGGCCAATAAATGGGGTAAATGGCTGGTCGCCGCCAAAACTTCATCATGTTGCGCCACTGTCATTTCGAGAACTTCGGCCCCCAGTTCACGCCATAATGCGCTAACCAGCGCAAGTGCGCTGGCATCCGTTTCAGGCAAGGGTGTCAGTATCACACGCCGGCCTTCAAATAAATCTGCTTTGGAAGCCTGAAAACCACTCTTTTCTGAACCGGCTATCGGATGACCTGGAACCAGGCTTGCAGGAATTTCACCGAAAGCAGTCATAGCTGCATCCACTGTTGATTGTTTGACACTGGCAACATCGCTAATCACGCAACCCGGCTTGATTATACCGGCCAACCCCTGCAGTATCGGGGCTACGCTCAAGCCTGGCACTGCTATCAGTATCAAATCTGCATCAGCGCATGATGTTTCCAGTACTGTGCTAAAGCCTGCAATAACCCCGGCTTCATGTGCCAGTTGCAGCTCCGTGGGATTCCTGCCAACCGCCCACAATTGAGAACTAAGGCCTTTATCCGATAGAGCCTTGGCTACCGAGCCTCCGATCAGGCCCAGGCCAATAATCACAATCTTCTGATTCAGCAGGACATGCTCAGTAATCTCACGTGCTTTCTCTGTATGCACCATGCCGGCTATCGGGTAAGAACCTAATACCTTAACACCGATATTCGGCTGTTTTAGTGCGGCCAGAGCACTGGCAATATTTGCATCATTCTGGTGCCCGTCTACATCGATATAAAAGGTGTAGGACCAGGCCTCCTTACGTGAGGGCCGGGATTCCAGTTTGCTCATATTTACTGCAAAACGCTTTAATGGTTCCAGAACCTTGAATAAAGCACCTGGTTCGTTATGAGTAGTAATAATCAGCGAGGTCTTGTCATTAAGACCCGGACTGGCCTGATATTTTTTGCTGATGATCAGAAATCGGGTGGTGTTATCTCGGGAATCTTCAATATCCTGGGCCAGTATACTGAGTTGATAGATTTCTGCGGCCGTTTTACTGGCAATTGCAGCAACTCCTTTTTCACGAGCAGCCATTCTGGCTGCTTCGGCATTACTGCTGACAGCAATACGCTCAATGCCGGGATAATGCATATCCAGCCAGTTACGGCACTGTCCCAGAGATTGCTGGTGAGAAACAATCTTCTGAATCTTACCCGCAGCACTTTGTGGATGAATCATCAGCACCTGCTGGATACGCAGCTGAATTTCACCGCAAATTTGTAAAGGGCTACGGCTGAAGCAATCAAGTGTTGCAGTAACTGAACCTTCTGAGGAATTTTCGACAGGAACTACTGCATAGTCTGCCTGCTCTTTTTCGACACAGGCAAAAACTTCCTCAATAGTCGCCAGAGGCAGACCGGCCTGCTGAGGACCAAAATATCTGAGCAATGCGCTATGTGAATAGGTGCCCTGCGGACCTAGGTAAGCAACCTGTTGCTGTGCGCCGATATCATTCATCATCTGCCGGCAGGTTTTGGTCATTGCCTGCCGATTTCGCATCTGAAGAGTCCGCTGCATCTGTGTCCGCTTGCTTGAAGTCCTGTGTCTGGGCATTTTTGCTTTCGCTGCCAATCTCGCTTCCAGACTCACCTTCATCATCATATTCGGGGGCTTCTTCCGGCTCTTCTATCCGTTCCACACCAACCAGGGCTTCACCTTCTTTGAGCTTGATCAGACGTACACCCTGTGTGTTTCGGCCCTGCGAAGAAACTTCATCTGTTCGCGTGCGGACCAGGGTGCCCTTGTCACTGATCAACATGATTTCATCACCATCAAAGACTTGCACGGCACCAACTATTGCACCATTACGTTCACTGGTTTTAATGCCGATTACGCCTTTACCACCGCGTTTGTAACAAGGGAATTCTTCCACTGGCGTACGTTTTCCATAGCCATTTTCACTCACAGCAAGTATTTGTCCATCCGCTTCAGGGATAATCATATCGACCATGTGATGCCCCTCTTCGAGCCGGATTCCTCTTACGCCGCGTGCGGTTCTACCCATCGCGCGTACGTCATTCTCATCAAAGCGAATGACCTTGCCGGAGCTGCTGTACAGCATGACGTCATGTTCACCATTAGTAATGGCTGTTTTAACCAGAGTATCGCCTTCATCAAGCTCGATGGCACGCAGACCAACGCTACGCTGGCGCGCAAAATTAGGCAGGGCTACTTTTTTGACGGTGCCGTTACTGGTGGCCATAAAGACAAATTCATTCTCAGGATAATCCCGTATCGGCAGCAAGCTGGTGATATTTTCCCCTTCTTCCAGGGGTAGAATATTAACAATTGGTTTGCCACGAGCTGTTCGACCAGCAACCGGGATATGAAACACCTTGATCCAGAACACTTTACCCGTCGTGGTAAAACACAACAGGGTGTCATGACTGCTGGCTACCAGCAGATGTTCTACAAAATCTTCATCCTTGACAGTTTGAGCCGCCTTGCCCCGACCGCCACGTCGTTGCGCCTGATAATCAGACAGCGGCTGGCTTTTCGCATAGCCGGTCTGGGAAATCGTGACGACACGATCCTCTTCAGTAATTAAATCTTCGATTGTCAGGTCATGTTGAGAATCCTGAATTTCAGTGCGCCTTTCATCACCATAATTTTCGTTAATTTCTTCAAGCTCACTGCGGATAACTTCCATCAGCCGATGATTGTTCGCCAGAATATCCAGGTATTCCGCTATTTGCTGCAAGAGATCCTTATAATCATTGATCAGTTTTTCCTGCTCCAGGCCGGTCAGTCTGTGCAGTCTCAGTTCCAGTATGGCCTGCGCCTGTTCGGGAGATAAATAATATTCCTGATCCTTAAGTCCGTATTGCTCAGGTAGTTTATCCGGTCGACAGGCATTCGGATCAGAATCTCCAAGCATGGCGAGTACGCCTTGTGAATTCCAGCCACATTCCAGTAATTTAAGTTTGGCTTCGGCGGAGCTTGGTGACTTTTTAATCAGCTCGATAACCGCATCTATATTGGCCAGTGCTACTGCAAGGCCTTCCAGGATGTGGCCTCTTTCTCGGGCTTTTCGCAGCAGAAATACCGTTCGACGGGTAACTACTTCACGACGATGCTGGATAAATGCATCAAGCGCATCCTTCAGGTTTAACAGCTTGGGCTGACCATCAACCAAAGCAACCATATTGATACCGAATACCATCTGCATCTGGGTTTGTGCAAACAGGTTATTGAGCACAACATCGCCGACCTCTCCCTTGCGTAATTCGATAACAATACGCAGGCCATCCTTGTCTGATTCATCCCTGAGCTCACTGATACCTTCCAGTTTCTTTTCCTTTACCAGTTCTGCAATACGCTCAATCAAACGTGCCTTGTTTAACTGATAGGGAATTTCATTGACGATAATGGTTTGGCGCCCGGTTTTTTCATTTTCTTCAATAATGGCGCGCGAACGCATGTAGATTTTTCCACGCCCGGTTTTATAAGCCTGAACGATGCCAGCCCTGCCGTTTATGATGGCTGCTGTTGGGAAATCCGGCCCCTGGATATGCTGAATCAGCTCATCAATTTCAATATCAGGGTTGTCCATCATTGCAAAGGTGGCACTTATCACTTCTCTAAGGTTGTGCGGAGGAATATTGGTTGCCATGCCAACAGCAATACCGGATGAGCCATTGACCAGCAAATTGGGCACGCGGGTGGGCAATACATCAGGAATCAGCTCAGTGCCATCATAGTTTTCTGTGAAATTGACGGTTTCCTTATCTAAATCTGCCAACAGGTCATGCGCCATTTTCTTCATGCGTATTTCGGTATAACGCATGGCTGCGGCTGAATCGCCGTCTATGGAACCAAAATTGCCCTGACCATCAACAAGGGGATAACGAAGTGAAAAATCCTGTGCCATACGTACGATGGTTTCATAGACGGCTGAATCACCATGTGGATGATATTTACCGATGACATCGCCGACCACACGCGCAGATTTTTTATAAGGTTTATTCCAGTCATTGGAGAGCACATTCATAGCAAACAGTACACGCCTGTGTACAGGCTTGAGACCATCTCTGACATCGGGAAGCGCCCTACCGACAATTACGCTCATCGCATAATCGAGATAGGACTGACGCATTTCGCTTTCTATGGAAACTGAATAAATCTGACCGCCGCTCTGACCTTCATTCTGATCAATAATATCCGACATAAAATGCTTTTAATTCCTTGCAATAACCTGCTGTTAACGATCTTTTTTGAGGACCGGAGCCGGTTAGAATTTATCTTATTTTAAGAGCCGGATTGTAGCATATTCAGAGTCTGAACTGACAGTGAAAGTACCTGTTTTTGGCAATTATCGGTATACTCCCGAAAAGATTAATTATTTATGCAAAATCAATAAATTATGCCCCAAAAACCAGCAGCTGAAAGGCGCCAGATAGTCGACACAATCATCCATGCACGCTGGCTGGTTCCAATGACCCAAAAAGGCCTTATTCTTAAAGATCATAGTCTGATTATTCAGCAGCGGATGATCCGTGAAATCTTACCTACCACTGATGCAGAAAAATATTTCCAAAGCTCAAACACCTATACCCTTGGTGAACATATTTTGATTCCGGGTCTTATTAATGCCCACGGCCATGCTGCAATGAGTTTGTTCAGGGGCTTTGCCGATGACATGCATTTGCAGCCCTGGCTGGAAGAGAAAATCTGGCCTGCTGAAGGCCAGTGGGTGAGTGAAGAATTTGTGAAAGATGGCACAGAGCTCGCTATCGCTGAAATGCTGCTGGCAGGTACAACTGCATTTACCGACATGTATTTTTTCCCGGACCAGGTCGCCAAGGTCGCCATCAAAGCAAATATCCGCGCTCATTTGGCTTCCCCGGTCCTGGATTTTCCGACGGTATGGGCACAAGATCCGGCAGAGTACATTCACAAAGCGATGGACTTGCATGACAACTATAAAAACAATGAGCATATCTATGTCGGCTTTGGCCCGCATGCTACCTATAGCGTTTCCGACGAACCCATGCAGAAGATTTCCACATTAGCCAGTGAACTGGATATTGCCATTCATATGCATGTACACGAAACAGCACAGGAAGTTCAGAATGCAATAGCAGCAAATGGGATCAGGCCCCTTGCACATTTACAGAATCTGGGCTTGTTGATTCCCAATCTGCAATGCGTGCATCTGACTCAAGTCGAGGCTGATGAAATACGCCTGCTTGCCGGCTCAGGAGTTTCTGTTGTGCACTGCCCTGCTTCTAACATGAAACTTGCCAGCGGTTTTTGCCCGGTTGCCAGCTTATTGGAAGCCGGTATCAATGTGGCCCTGGGTACTGACGGTAGCGCCAGTAACAATGAGTTGAACATGTTTAACGAAATGCGTTTAGCCGCGCTGATCGGCAAAGGCACTGAACATGATGCCAGTGTACTATCGGCATGGGAGGTCTTGAAAATGGCAACTGTAAACGGCGCTAAACTGATGGGACTGAGTGACCTGACCGGCACTCTGGAATCAGGAAAATTTGCTGATATTACTGCCGTCAACCTGAACCAAATTAACACAGCTCCCGTATATGACCCGGTCGCCACATTGGTTTATAGTGCTCAGGCTTCACAAGTCAGTCATGTTTGGGTCGGAGGGCAGTTAAATGTGGAAAATGGAGAATTGCTCAGCATCGACAAACAACAGTTGATTGAAAAAGCACGCAAATGGGCTGATAAAATTCGCCAGGGCTGAAACCCGGCATAGATAAATCAAAAAGCAATTAATTCAATTTCTACCAACAACACAGTTAAAATTTAGGAAAGTAAGCAGTGAGTGAAAGACTTAATACTGAGTTCAACAGCAACATTGATAACAGTGAAATTGCCAAATTCGAAGCACTGGCTGCACGCTGGTGGGACAGAAACAGTGAATTCAAACCTCTGCACGAAATTAACCCTCTACGCATGGGCTTTATTGACAGCAAAGTAAATCTGGCAGGACTGAAGGTTCTGGACATCGGTTGTGGGGGGGGGATTTTAAGTGAAGCCATGGCACACAGGGGAGCACTCGTAACCGGCATTGATATGGGTGAAGCACCATTGTCAGTTGCTAAGCTGCACCTGCTGGAAAGCGGCCTCGATATTGAGTATCAGCAAAGTTCAGCAGAAGCCTACGCCCAACAGCACGCAGCAACATTCGATGTAATCACCTGTCTGGAAATGCTGGAGCATGTTCCTGATCCTGCTTCGGTATTAAAGGCCTGTCATTCGCTGCTAAAACCGGGTGGTCGGCTCTTTCTATCAACGATTAACCGAAATCCGAAATCCTACCTGTTTGCCGTGTTGGGTGCTGAATATATTTTACGTTTGCTCCCGAGAGGAACACATGATTATAAAAAATTTATTCGCCCTTCCGAACTTGCCCAGTTTGCGCGTAATACAGACCTGCAGTTAAAGACCCTGCGTGGTATGAGCTATAATCCCTTTACAAAGAAATACCGCCTGTCCGAAGACGTCGATGTCAATTACCTGATGTATCTGGAAAAGCCCGCATGAAAAAGACGGTGACATTTTGAGTAGACTTGTACTTTTTGATCTGGATGGAACTTTACTCGACACTGCCAAGGATTTTACCCAGGTACTTAATCAACAACTTCATCAACATGAAATGGAAGCTGTCTCTTTTCAACGAGTCCGTGAAACTGTTTCAGACGGTGCCAGAGCATTGATAAAAATGGGCTTCGGAATAGATGACTCCCACAGCAATTTTGATCACTATTTACAGGAACTGCTAGATTTATACGCTGAGAAAATAGTCATGACTGAAGCAGTTCTGTTTAAAGGCATCACCGAACTTTTACAGAACATCGAAGCTGAACAGCTGCAATGGGGTATCGTCACAAATAAGCCCTCGCGATTTACCTTGCCCTTGTTAGAAAAGTTTACAGCCATGAGTAATTCATCCGTTGTTCTTTGTGCAGATCAGGTAAAAAACGGCAAGCCCGACCCTGAAGGACTGTTAATGGCATGTCAAATGCTCGCCTGTAAAACCGAGCACTGCATATACGTCGGGGACCATAAGCGGGATATTGACGCTGGCAAAAATGCCAATATAAAAACCATTGCCGTCAGTTGGGGATACTATCCCGAACACACCAGGCTGGAGGACTGGCAGGCAGACTTGATCGTTAATAGTCCCCAGGAAATTACGAATTACTTATTTGGATAAGACCATGTTTGATTATCTTGCTCCTCCCACGCTTTTAAAAGACAAAGTCATCCTGGTGAGTGGTGCCGGCTCGGGCATTGGCCGTGCAGCGGCACTCTCGTATGCCAAACATGGTGCTACTGTTATTTTACTGGGTCGTAATGTGGAAAAACTTGAACAGGTCTACGATGAAATAGAAGCAGCAGGTGGTATACAACCTGCAATAACCCCGTTTGACCTGGAAACCGCCGATGACAACAACTACCAGGAACTGGTTAACAGTATCTATAACGAATTTGGCAGGCTCGATGGTTTGCTGAACAATGCATCAATATTAGGCATGTTGACCCCAATACAAAGCTATCCTTTGGCAACCTGGAATAAAGTGATTCAAACCAACCTGAACGCGCAATTTGCCATGAGTAAATATTGTCTGCCTTTGTTACAGAAAGCAGAAACTGCATCCATAATTTTCACTTCATCCGGAGCAGGTCGAAAAGCCTATGCGTACTGGGGAGCTTACTCCGTTTCAAAAGCTGCAATAGAAGCCTTGTCTCAGGTCTTGTTTCTGGAACTGGAAAACACCTCAAAAATTCGCGTGAATACGATTAACCCGGGAGCTACTGCTACCAAAATGCGCAAGCAGGCTTTCCCGGCTGAGAACCCCGAAAAAATCGCTCAGGCCGAGGACATCATGCCAGTATTTTTATATCTGATGGGTAAAGATAGCCTGCAGGAGAACGGCAAACAGTTTGATGCTCAGTAACTTTGTATATGACCTGAAACTACTGAATAGTTTGCGAGTCTACCATGGCACTTAAGAATCAACCGGAGCAGTTTCTTTAAAAGGAGCATACTCATCCAGTCTTTCCAGCAAGGATATAAGATTTGGAAATGGCTCAACACTGAAGTGCTTTCTGAAACGATTCCAGTCAAGAAAACAGGCTAGCCTCAATTCGACATCTGTCCAGGGAGCCTGCTCTGAATAAGTATGCTTTTCAAAATCACTGAGCCCGGTCTGAATACGGTTTTGTTGCCGTTGCAGATATGGAATACTTTCCGGCATCAGGCCTTCCTTCTTCAACAGGAATAAATTTACCTGCGCATCAATCAGCGTGTTCACTGCACAGAAATCATTTAAATCTTCGACCCTTGGTAAATAAACCCGCCCTGAAAGCTCGCGGATAAAACGCAGTATTGAACTGGAATCAGTCAGCATTTTTGTTTCACCATCCTTTGCATATTCCAAAAAGGGAATTCTCTGCATCGGGGAAAGCTGTGTGCTGACTTTTGCATCGGCATGAATAAATTCAAAATCCAGACCACTTTCCAGCAAGGCAATATGGCAATGACGAACAAATGGAGATGGGGAGTTGCCGTATAGTTTCATATATTATTTATGACTCTTAATTTTATCCATTACAGGGTAATCATTATACTGATTGACCAGCTTTAAAATCACTTCAACCATCATTTCTCAAAATGCCGCTAAATTATCTGTACTTTCTTTGATACTTACTACTTCTCGGCACTGGTGCTTTGGAAGGCCGATATTTCAAACCTGCCAGTCCATATAATTCTTTGACTTCGCTTGCTGGCAGCTCACGAAACTGACCTGCTTTCACCGTGCTGGAAATAAAAACATTACCATAACGCACACGTTTCAGGCGACTGACTTTTACACCCTGTGATTCCCACAGTCTTCTGACTTCACGATTCCGCCCTTCCATGATGACAACGTGGTACCACTTGTTGACACCTTCGCCTGAAAAGAACTGGATATCGGTAAAATTTGCCATACCGTCTTCCAAAAGAACACCCTGATGCATGGCCTGAACCATTTCTTTTGTGACTTCGCCATTCACACGCACAGCATATTCGCGCTCAATCTTCATCGAGGGATGCATTAATTTATTTGCCAGTTCCCCATCAGTGGTAAATAACAAGAGCCCGCTGGTGTTTATATCCAGGCGGCCCACCGCGACCCATCGTGCGTGTTGTAAATGCGGCAATTTATCAAACACTGAGGGGCGACCTTCAGGATCGTTCCTTGAACAGATTTCACCTTCAGGTTTGTTATAAAGCAGAACAGTTTGAGGAACTGAGCTTGCGGTATTGGAAGAAAGTTTTTTGCCATCTACGGTGATCTTATCTATACCACTTACCCGATCGCCCAGATTCGCCACTTTGCCATTTACACTAACGCGACCTGCCTTGACCCAGCTTTCCATTTCCCGTCTTGAACCAAAACCGGCTCTTGCCAGCACTTTTTGCAGCTTTTCATCTGTGACTCTTTGCATCTTGATTTCTCACGAAATTAATAATTTGTTTTAAAAAAAATCAGCCGGTTAATTCTTCATCATCTTCATGATCAGCTTCGTCAATATCATCGTCCAGCTCAAGCTTTGCATCAGTATCATCCGTCTCACTTTCACTTTCACTTTCAACTTCTTCAACTTCATATTCGTCATCTTCATCCAGATCCTCATCAGGCCCTGCCTGAATACCCAGGATTTCATCAATTGAACGGGTACCTATGGCTGCAGCTGCAAGCTCTTCTTCATCCGGGACGATGACTTCATCATCTTCGAGCCCCTCAGGATACTCAAGCACTATTCCTACCGGCTTTTCTTCATCCAGCGTCAGGTTCTGGTTCGGGTCTTCAATATCACGAATTTCGGTAAGCGCCGGCAATTCATCCAGATTCTGCAAATTAAAATAATCCAGAAACTCTCGTGTAGAGGCGTACATGGCAGGCCGACCTGGCACATCACGATGCCCAACCACTCTGACCCAATCCCTGTCCAACAGCGTGCGAATTATGCTGGAGCTGACGGCAACACCGCGGATTTTTTCAATATCACCACGGGTAATTGGCTGACGGTAAGCAATGATTGCCAAGGTTTCCAGTAGTGCCCGGGAATAACGCTGGGGCTTCTCTTCCCATAGACGGCCAATCCAGTCACTGAGCTCCTTACGCACCTGAAAACGATAACCAGAAGCCACCAGCTTCAGTTCATAGCCGTGACCTTCACAGCCCTTTTCGATTTCCTGTAAAACTCTTTTCAGGACCTCACGCTCGGGGCGTTCCTGTTGGGTAAATACCTCTGCGATTTTATCTAGACTCATCGGTTTACCTGCCGCCAATAACAGTCCTTCAATAATTTGCTTTATTTTTTCTTCATCATTCATGTGCTTTTTGCCTTGATATGGATTGGCGCAAAAGGTTCACTTTGGGCTAATTCTATAAGGGATTCTTTAATCAATTCCATTACTGCCAGGAAGGTCACTACAATGCCCAGTTTTCCTTCATCTTTTAAGACCAGCGAGGTCAGTGGTGTAAATTGTTTATCCGAAATTCGCAATAAAATCTGCGACATTTTTTCACGAGTAGACAGGGACTGGCGTTGCACATGATGACTTCCCTGTAAATCGGATCGCCTCAATACATCGGCAAAAGCAATCAAGATATCCTGCAGATCAACCTCCGGCAAAGGCACTTCCTTATTCATTTCCGGCGCCTGAGCTGAAGCCAGATTCAGATCCCTGTGTAAACGCGGCAACTCATCCATCTGTTCGGCCGCTTCACGATAACGTTCATATTCCTGAAGCCGTCTTATCAATTGTGCTCTTGGGTCTTCTTCGTCTTCTTCGTCTTCTTCGTTGCGCGGCAATAAAAAGCGGGATTTTATTTCTGCCAGCATGGCGGCCATCACCAGATACTCGGCAGCCAATTCAAACTGTGCGGCCTCCATTAATTCAACATAGGCAATGTATTGTTCAGTAATTTCAGCAATATTCACATTCAGAATATCAATATTCTGACGACGAATCAGATACAGCAATAAATCCAGTGGCCCTTCAAATGCTTCCAGAAAAACTTCCAGGGCATCCGGTGGAATATATAAATCTCTGGGTAAATTGGTTACTGCCTGACCAGCGACAAAAGCAAAGGGCATCTCGGTTTGTTTGCCCTCATGCAGTTGCCGTGCCTGACTCAGCAGGCTGATACGGCTTTGTGGTTCTTCTGTTACTGTTTCGGTATCGTCACTCATCCTGTTTACCGGTAGTTTAGCCCCATTGCATGCCGCACATCATCGAGGGTTTCTTTTGCCACATCACGTGCTTTTTCTGAACCCTCGTTAATGATGGACCTCACCATTCCAGGGTTTTCCTGATACTGCCGGGCTTTTTCCTTGATAGGTCTCACTTCCGCTATCACCGCATCAATAACCGGTTTTTTGCATTCAAGACAACCGATACCGGCGCTGCGGCAACCTTCCTGCACCCAATTGCGAGTAGCTTCATCGGAGTAAACCTCATGAAACTGCCACACCGGACATTTATCCGGGTCACCTGGATCAGTGAGTCGAACTCGCGCAGGATCGGTCGGCATGGTTTTTAATTTCTGCATGATCTCGTCTTCATCTTCACGCAGGCCGATCGTATTATTATATGACTTGGACATTTTACGCCCATCAAGCCCAGGCATTTTAGATGCTTTGGTTAACAGTGACTGCGGCTCGGGAAGAATCATTTTCCCGCCACCCTCTATGTAACCGTACAGTCGTTCCCGATCACCCAGGGTAATATTCTGCTGTTCTTTTAATAATGCCTGTGCCCTCAGCAAGGATTCCTGGTCACCGGCCTCCTGATAATTCTTGCGCAGCGAACTATATAACTTGGCCGCTTTTTTACCCATTTTTTTGATTGCCGCTTCGGCCAATTCTTCGAAATCCGGCTCCCTGCCGTAAAGATGATTAAATCGACGGGCGATTTCACGGGTTAATTCCACATGAGCTACCTGATCAGCCCCGACCGGGACCAGGCCGGCACGATAGATCAGAATATCAGCACTTTGCAGCAAGGGATATCCAAGGAAGCCATAGGTATCGAGTTCTTTTTCTTTAAGGTTTTCCTGCATATCCTTATAGCTTGGCACCCGTTCCAGCCAACCCAAAGGGGTCATCATCGACAAAAGTAAATGTAATTCGGCATGTTCTGGCACTTTAGACTGTATAAAAAGCGTTGCCGCATTAGGGCTGACACCGGCAGCCAGCCAGTCAATAACCATGTCCCAAACGCTTTCACCAATAACCTTGGGATTATCGTAATTGGTGGTTAAGGCATGCCAATCAGCAGCGAACAGGAAGCACTCGTATTCATGCTGTAATTTAATCCAGTTTTTAATAACGCCGTGGTAGTGGCCTAAATGGAGGCGCCCGGTTGGACGCATTCCTGATAATACTCGCTGCTGCGAATCTACTGAACTCAAGACTTTTTCCCCGACTGCAAATTGCCGATCATTATAACTTTATTTTGTGATTGCAGGGCAGATTTATCACCTATGGCCGGCAAATATATCAGCTCCTGAAGGTCCAAGCCTGATGACGGATACAGCTCCTCGTATGTATGGTTGATAAAGGGTTGACTGAAAGCAGCCAGGCTCAGTCAATCCGGATTTGCTGTCCAAAGCGGACTTGCTTGGCTCATCCCCTAACAAGATTAATGCGATACCCGGTTTACAACACTAATTTTGAAACGGCCCGGCATCCGCTTTGCCTATGCGCAGAACCTGGGGAGTTCCTTCAACCAAATCAACGACAGTGGTTGCTTCCAGGCCGCAAAAACCCGAATCAATAATCAGGTCAACGGCATGCCCAAGCTCATCCTTAATATCATCGATTTCATAAGGAGGTTCCTGCTCTCCTGGCATAATCAAGGTGCTGCTGAGTATTGGCTCATTCAGCTCACCCAATAATGACGCCACTACCGGATGATCGGGAATTCTTATCCCGATGGTTTTACGTTTAGGGTGCATTAGCAAACGCGGCAGCTCGGAAGTCGCTCTTAAAATAAAGGTGTAGGCCCCCGGGGTATAGGCCTTAAGTAAGCGATAAGCACTATTGTCCACCCTTGCATAAACCGCTATTTCGGAAAGATCCCGGCAAACCAGTGTGAAATTATGCCTGGCATCAAATTGCCGGATTCGCGAAATCTTTTGCAGGGCAGCCTTGTTACCAATACGGCAGCCCAGCGCATAAGCAGAATCGGTAGGGTAAATAATCACCCCTCCTGCCTTAAGAATTTCTACGGCCTGTCTTATCAAGCGCAACTGGGGGTTTTCTGAATGTATTTCCAATATTTGTGTCATTAGCGGTTTCCTGCAATCAGCCCAGATGGATATGACTTAGTCCGGGATAGCGACTTTACACGATATCAACTAGAATGGGGCATGAAACAGTTAATTGACTATATCCCCTTAATCTTTTTCTTCATCGTCTATAAGATGGATGAGCGAATTATCCAGATTGGCTCATACGCCTATACCCTCGGTGGTATCTTTAGTGCTACTGAAATTCTGGTGATCAGCTCTATTATCGTTTATGGCTTGCTATATTTAATCCACAAAAAGCTCACACGAGCTCAGATTATTACCTTGGTCGCCGTACTGTTCTTTTGTTCGTTTACCATTATTTTTCGCGAAGAAGCCATTCTCAAATGGAAAGCTCCGGTCGTTAACTGGATTTTCGGAGCCATTTTCCTGGGTAGCCATTTTCTGACTTCCAAAAACGCCACACAAATGATGCTGGAACATGCTGTGATCATGCCAGATCAGGCCTGGAGACGTTTAAATCTGGCCTGGGCCTGTTTTTTCCTGTTCCTGGGAGGAATCAATCTGTTTGTTGCCTTCACCTTCCATGATTACTGGGTAGACTTTAAGGTCTTCGGCAGTATGGGTCTGCTCTTGTTGTTTATTATCGGCCAAACCTTCTATCTAATGCCCTACTTGCAGGATGAAGATGACGAAAAGGATGCAGAAAACCTCGATAACACAAAGAAATCTTCTCTATAAAACGCCCTAATCAGTCAAGGCTGCCCTTAAGTCTGGAAAGTTTTCGTCCAGAATAACATTCCATTGATAAACCCGGTCTGCGTATCTCTCCAGAAATGCCGCTGCATTACCTTCAATTCTGATGGACTGAATTGTATCGCCACGACTAATTTGTCGAATAAGCTCCCTGCCATTATGTATTTTTCCGAACACTGTGTGCAGCTCATTCAAATGCGGAGTAGCAACGTGGGTAATGAAAAATTGACTGCCATTGGTATCGGGCCCTGAATTGGCCATGGATAGAATGCCATCCTGATTATGTCGCATACGGATTTCATCCTCGAACTGGTAGCCTGGACCACCTGAACCGTCGCCAAAGGGATCTCCCCCTTGTGCCATAAAATCCTCGATAACACGATGAAAGGTCAGACCATCATAATATCCACGAGTGGCCAGATTCACGAAATTAGCGACCGTTATCGGAGCCACGGATTTGTAGAGTAAAAACTCCATACTTCCATGTTCGGTTTCAATCACCGCATAGAGTTCTGCTGGATCTTTTGCTTCTTGTGCATTAGCACTCAGAGTGAACGATAAACTTACAATCAGTGCCCAAATTATCTTGCCTGTCTTCATCAGTATTTACTCCAGCTGTATAAATGCGCCTTATTATAGTTCCTTTTCTGCTTGCGTGTTCAAGAACTCCGCTATGGCACTGACCAGCGGTTTCATAAAGTAGGTTCTTTCCGGCATGATAGATACCCGTATGCCCTGCTCCTCCAGCATATCCCTTACTACCGGGCCAACAGCAGCAACAAAAGTATTGCTCAAGCCAGCCATTAATGATTTTTCGAGCTGATGCTGGCTGGCCACCTTAAACAAGCGATGGACCTGTGCTTGAGAAGTAAAGGCTATAACATCAATTTCATCGAGCGCCATGGTTTGAATCAGATCAACTACTTTTGATTCTTCCAATTGATTTGCATAAACATACGGCGCCACCGGGCTTACAATGGCTCCGCGCTGTTGCAGATAGCTAATCAGCTTTATATTCGGGTCTTCACCATAGAGCTGGACTGCTATATTTAATCCATTTATATCCATTGATTGCAGGCTGGCTATTACACCATCAGTTGTAGGTGTGACTGCCTCAAGCTCACGTTCCAGACCAATTTCGCGTAAAGCCTGAAAGGGTTTGGGGCCTCTGCACAGCTTCTCAGATCTGGCAAGCGCTTCAATAAATCCTGCATCTAATTGATATTTCTCTGCCAGACTGAGCAAACGCCTGAGCCCTTCACCGGTAAGTAATATAAAAATATCAGGTGGTTTGCTGATAAAGTCTTCCAGCCATTTCAGTACCGGCTTTGGATCAGGCACATCATGAATAGAAACCAGTGGCACTGGGACCACCATTGCACCTCTCTTACGCAGCATCTCTGTCATCAGCAGTAATTGCCTGTTTTCCGGCACTGCGATCACCCGTCCGCTCAAGCTTAAATCTGGTGAAATCATTAAATCCTCCCTGCAGGAAAGTAATGGATTATGGAAGGATTATGGCTTTGTGCAAGCGCTATTCTTCAGTTGTAAAGCAAATAATGTGAACAAGGTAACACTTTTATGCGCATTCACCTGCATAAAGTGTGTATTTTTAGGTCACATTTCAAATTTTTGTTACCTATCTGGATATTATTTTTCGTTAACTTTACAAAATCTTAATCGAACTCTGCTATTTCAATCACTTAGAAGAATAATCTCATGATGCTCATTCAACTAAATAAAGTAACAATATTGAAGATAATGTGAATTTTTAACACAAAGTGTTACCGTTTTTAAAAATATAGTGTTACTATAGCGCCACGTTTTTAAAAGAGACGTATTAATCATCCAACATTCTTAAAAGGAGCCCGGCGGTGAACAGAGTAGTACTGAGTATTGAAGAGAAAGAAACATTGGTGGAATATGTCAAATCAGCGTTAAGTACGCTGGCAGTCTTGATAGTTCCGGTATTAGCTTTATGGGCATCATTTTCTTGATAGCCCAATACAGAATTTAACACAGCTAGTAAAGAATCCCCCCTTGCCTTTATTAGCTGGCAGTTAAGCTTAAATTTTTTAAACGCGCAGCCTACTGAGTCATACCCCTTCTATATATTTCAGGCTGCGCTTTTTTTTTGCCTGAATTTTCAGGAATCCGTAATCCTGCCGACAAAATTACACGGTTTATGCTGGCTGTTTAGTTGTTCGGCAATAATACCTTCCCATGCTGTTTTACATGCCCCGGTTGACCCAGGCATACAAAAAATAACGGTATCATTGCTCAACCCCGCAAAGGCTCTGGACTGTACTGTTGAAGAACCAATTTCCTGATAGGACAAGGCCCTGAAAAGCTCCCCAAAACCATCTATAGTGGAATCCAGTAAAGGGCTGATTGCCACCACTGTATTGTCTCTGCGGGTGAAACCCGTACCACCAGTCAGTAAAATTGCCTGAATACTGTTATCGGCAACAAGATTGGCGACCAGAGCTCGCAATCGATAGATATCGTCTTTACAGATATGCTTTTCAGCCAGACGATGCCCTGCTTCTGTTAACTGCTTTTCAAGATAATGGCCAGAACTATCATTTTCCTCTGTGCGAGTATCCGAAACTGTTACTACGGCAATATTCAGAGCGACGAAAACTTCTTGTGCTTTATTACCTGCCACCGATTAACCTCCGGTCATATTCATAAATCTAACTATCTGGGGCTGCTCTTTATCATAGAAATAATGCCGTAATGGCTTGATATCCATGGCTTTAATAATACTTTCTTTCAATAACTCAGTATTTTCAGGCTGTTCACGCAAAAGTTGTCGTAAATCGCTTGAATATTCATTTCCCAAACAGAGCAGCAAGCGACCTTCAACAGTCACCCGAACACGGTTGCAGCTTTCACAGAAGTTATGTGAAACAGGTGAGATAAAGCCTACTTTTGTAGACTGACCCTGCAATTGATAATACCTGGATGGACCGGCAGTCGTCATTTCAATGGGTTCAATAACATAACGTTCTGCAATCATATCCCTGACCTCCTGGTTGGATACCGTGGTATCCAGCCTTTCATGATCACTGATTTCACCCAGTGGCATTTCTTCAATAAAAGCGATATTGATACCCAGCCCCATAGCGTATTCCAGCAGCTTAATGACTTCCTGGTCGTTTATGCCTCGCAGCACTACCGTATTTAATCGCACACCCTCAAATCCGGCAGCAACAGCACTTTCGACACCCTTCAGTACCTTTGCAAGCTCTCCGGTTCGGGTCATTGTCTTGAAGCGGACGGGATCAAGACTGTCAAGACTGATATTGATGCGGCTCACCCCTGCGTCCCTTAGAGGTACGGCCAGTTTTTCCAGTTGCGAACCATTTGTTGTCAACAATAACTCCTGCAATCCGGGCAATTTACCTATTTTTTCGATCAGTGACATGACATTATTTCTGATCAGCGGCTCACCACCGGTCAGGCGAATTTTATTAACCCCCAGTTCGGTAAAGGCCTGGGCAACTTTATAGATTTCCTCAAGACTTAATATCTGCTTACGGGGCAAAAAAGTCATTTCTTCTGACATGCAATACACACAACGAAAATCACATCGATCTGTCAGTGACAAACGCACATAATCTATATGACGACCGTGTTTATCGATTAATCTTGTATTTTGCTCAGACATTTAAGCCTTATATCTCGGTTTTCTGTACTTAGTGGCCCTCGATAATACAGCAATTAAAAGCGTCTAGCTAAAGCTTACTACGCCAGCTAGTGCTTCACTTTGAAATTTCTTGTGGCTTAAAGCGCTGTAACTGGACACATAGCCATGCAGACACTTACCATGCGTGTTTTGGCTATTCCTAATGGAAAAAATACAGGCATGCAGTATTCATGTTCACTCCTGACGACCTGACAGCATTTTTTCTCACCCTGAAACTTGCCCTGGTTACTACCATCATTCTGCTAATCGTGGGCACCCCTCTGGCCTGGTGGCTGGCTCGCAGCCGCTGGCGCTATAAATTTATCCTCGAAGCCATGGTTGCATTGCCTCTGGTGTTGCCACCAACCGTACTGGGTTTTTATTTGCTGTTAATGCTCGGTGCTAACGGCCCGATTGGATCCCTGTTTCAGGCCATGGGAGCAGAACCATTGGCGTTCAGTTTCAGTGGTCTGGTAATCGGCTCAGTTTTCTATTCCATTCCTTTTGTGGTGCAACCCCTCCAGGATGCTTTTAATAATATTGGCAGACGACCACTGGAAGTTGCTGCAACATTAGGAGCTTCTCCCCTGGATCGCTTCTGGACTGTAGCCATCCCGCTGGCCCGACCGGGTTTTTTAACAGCATGTGTTTTGGGATTCGCTCATACCATTGGTGAATTTGGTGTAGTTCTGATGATAGGAGGAAATATTCCTGGTGAGACACAGGTATTGTCTATTGCCATTTATGAACATGTTGAAGTACTCGACTATGCCAATGCACATATCCTGTCTGCAGCACTGGTAGTGTTGTCTTTCCTGATGCTTTTGACGGTTTATGCCCTCAATGGGCGATTTAAGGTTGTTCGGCTGTGAGAGTTATCGCGCAATTTAAAATACCCCGTACTGAGTTGTTGAACTTTAATTTTGATATTTCAGCACAGGGAATTACAGCGGTGTTTGGCATTTCAGGTAGCGGCAAAACTTCCTTGCTAAGGGCGATAGCCGGCCTGGATTTTCATGCCGGATCCTATCTCCAGATCGGAGATGATATTTGGCAGGATGAAAGCAGCTTTCTCAAGCCGCATAAACGATCAATCGGATATGTTTTCCAGGAAGCCAGCCTCTTTGAACACCTTACTGTTCTGCAAAATATACAATATGGCATCAAGCGAATGGCGACTTCTGCCTCCGTCATTTCTTTGCCTCAAGTCATAGAATTATTAGGTTTGGAAGCACTGCTAGAACGTAAGCCTGCCCAGCTTTCTGGCGGCGAACGTCAACGTGTTGCCATTGCACGGGCTCTGGCAGTTAACCCGCGTATCTTATTAATGGATGAACCCCTGGCCTCGCTTGATCAAACCCGCAAGGAAGAGCTGCTGCCTTATATTGAATCACTAAACAGGCAACTGAATATTCCGGTTTTCTATGTAAGTCATGCCAGTGAAGAAATAGCCCGCCTGGCTGATCAGCTTATTTTTATAGAGGACAGCATGATAAAAGCTGCCGGACCTATAGAAAATTTACTGACGCGAACTGATTTGTCTCTGGCGCATCGTCGCCAGGCAGAATCGCTTATTTTCGCTACTGCTGAGCAATACGACGCAAAATTTCAGTTAAATTATTTGAGTTCCGCCGCAGGAACATTCGTGGTGCCGGGAACTAAACTTGTACCGGGCAAACAGGTGAGGTTACGTCTGACTGCACAGGACATCAGCCTCACCCTGGAGGCCCAAAAAGACACCAGCATACTGAATATTTTTCCGGCGCTAGTGGATGAACTTATTCCCGAAGACAATGCCCAGCTTACTGTACGTTTACTGATCAACAATCTGCCGGTGCTTGCCAGGATCACGCTTAAGTCTGCTGCCAATTTGCAATTGCAAAAAAACAAGTCTGTGTTTGCGCAGATAAAAAGTGTCGCCGTGCTGGCTTGAGAGTATTTTCGGCCACCTGAAATGTTCAGGCAGAATTATTACCTGTGAACCAGCTAATAAATTTCACACTTTTTTTAGCAACAGTTTCAGCCGCAATTTTTACCAATAGTTTTCAGTTGTAATCTGCCCGGGTTTACGCCGCAGGTTCTTTGTGAAGCCCCTGGCTTTCAACAGCTCAACACTCTCCTTCACCATGGCGGGATTGCCGCACAGCATGATTTGTGATGTGTCAGTGGCGAGTTTCAAGCCTAACTTCTGTTCCAGACTTCCGTCATTCAGGCTTTGCGGAATTCTCCCCTTAATGGCCCCTGGAAAATTATCGCGGCTGACAAAAGCCTGGAACCTGAATTGCTCAGCATGCTGTGCAGAAATTTTTTCGACCAGACTCTGATATGCTAAATCACGACCGGTTCTTACGCCTTCAACCAGGACGATATTTTCATAACTCTGCCAGACTTCTTCAGTACCCAATATGGAAAAATAAGGCGCAATGCCCGTTCCTGTACCTATCATCCATAAATCTCGCGCTGTTGGCACTTCATCAAGCGTAAAAAAACCATTGGCCTGCTGCTTGACCAATACAGTGTCACCCTCAGACAGGCCAACCAGGGCATTCGAAAGCACACCATCAGTTGCAACATAGAAAAAAAACTCGAGGGGTTGCTGTCCAGGAGAGCTTAAAAAAGAATAAGGCCTGGCAATCTCCTCATCATTGATCAGCAGAGCCAGACTGGTAAATTGCCCGGCGGTAAAATCATCGATATCGGCATCAACCTTTAATGAAAAAAGATTTTCATGCCAGTGAATGTTCGCGACGATTTTACCTTCAACCCATTTTGCCAAAACTACTACCTCTCTTTTTAACTGCGTGCAGGCTAACGGATAAATTGTACGCTTCTGCGTGTTAAGGCTACATCGCGCAAAAATTGCTGTTCACTGAGTGTGTCGGATAAGGGGATTACTTCTGCCAGTTCATCCATGATTCTGACAGCATGATTATTGGTCGTCCAGCGGCTAAGCAGCTCTTCTCTTGCTGCCTGTATGTCGGCTCGGTAACTACTTCTGATAAAGCGTTCCTTAAGTGCATTACCATAGCCATATCCAAAACCACCCATAAAATCCCCGCTACCCAAGGCAAGATTCATATCCCAGCTTATAACGGTAAAATTTTCATCAACCAGGTCATACCAGAATAAAAAATTCTTGCCGGGGCCCGACATATCATCAAAATTTTGCAGGATGTCCTGAGTAGCTACATAGCGTGCAAAACTTTCTATATCAACCCAGTCTGCCAACTCAGCTTCAAATTTTTCTGCATCCACATCCTCAATCCATTTAAGCAGTGCGATGAGCGGCGTTAAATCATGAGTATCCTTGGCATTGATCTGATCAAAATCAGTTTCATAATAAAGCGGGTCATCCCCCAGATATCGAAAACGATTTTCACTGCGGGACTTATAAAGCACACCACTACCCAAACCCAATGCTTCGGCATAGCGTTTGTCCGGGTTCTCTATAACCAGTCGCGTGGCCGTTGGGAAACCATTAACGCTAAAAGTAACCCAGGTGTAATCTTGTGACACTTGCCCCGAATCGGCGATCAGTTCCAGAGATAAGGCTTCGTTGAGATTTGTGCTGCCTGTTTTTCCAGGCCTGATGGCCAGTTTCTCTCTGCCTTGATAGGCAAGGTTATCTTCAAACTCATCAAAGCTGACTGCCAGTGGCAGAGTGGACGGATTATCAAATGTCGCATTACTCATTCGGCCTCCTCCCCCCCAACCGCGTGAGCTTCGCCCCAACTCTCTTAGAGTGGAGTTGCCTTTTAGTCTCACGCCTATGTTTTCAATCAAGGTTCCGTCTATAAGGATATCTGCCGCAACCCAGGTTTTTAATCCACTACGTTTGTAGTCTTCCATCAGGGTCTGATAATTCTCATCACTGATGCTCAGTTCGATGCTATGCGGCACCTGCTTTTCGAAGAGATCCACATTGCCAATTATATTAAAGCGTGAATTTGTGGTTTGCTCCTGAGTTTCATGGGTAAAGATAATCGGATCTATACGGAATGAACCGAGCGAGACTGCTGTAACAAGCAACACTAAAATTGAACCAAAGATTAGTCGACTATGATGTCTGACAGACACTGGAACACTGCGTTTCCACCAGGAACGGTAAACTTCGACAGGTTTATTATTTTGAACCATAGACTAAAGCCAGATTGCTTGAGCTAATACGAGAGTTTTCCAACCCAACCCTCGGGGATCATCTTAGCATAGAACCTACGACTTGCTTAAGCCGTACAATGTCCTCAGCAATCTGTTCTTCATTTAAAGCATCAGAGATGGCAACGGCTGGCAGCAATCGATCTATTAGTGTACTGGCATCTTCAGCATTCCATAGTGCCGATAAGCTTTCTCGTTGCTCAGCTATAACATCAGCAAAAGCGTCACTACTGGTAAAACGATCTTTTAGTTGATTTCCCATCATAATCCGCAAACCTGGAACGCCAGGTAGACCATTGATATCGATGGGCATCATCCCCGGTGGAGGCATCATTCCGCCTGGAGGCATCATCCCTGCTGGAGGCATCATTCCTGCCGGAGGCATCATTCCGCCTGGAGGCATCATTCCGCCTGGAGGTGCCATCCCTGCCATCATGTTGCCCATAAATGCAAAGTTCAAATCCCAGTTCAAAACGCTAAATTTATTGGTCTCCAGACTATACCAAAGCATGAAATTACGGCCTGGCCCGGCCATATCATCAAAATTCCCAAATAATTCATGGGTCACGACATACTTGGCAAAGCTGGGTATATCTACCCTGTCAGCCAGTCCCGCATCAAATTCCTCATCATTACTTGACTCCAGCCAGGACAGCAGATTGATGACCGGAGCCAAATCCATGCTGCCAACGGCATTTAACTGATCAAAATCATTCACATATTGTGTGAGATCCTCGCCTTTATATACAAACTCATTATCACTACTGGATTTGTAAAGCACTCCTCTGCCCTGGCCTATGCGATAAGCATATTGCAAATCAGGATTCTCGAGCACCAGACGTGTAGTACTGGGGTTCCCATTTACAGTGAATTCGACCCAACTAAAGTTCTGAGAAACCTGCCCCGAATCAGAGATCAATTGTAATGCCAGTGCTTCATTCATACTTGCGCTGCCAGGATTAGCAGGCCTGACGGCTATTTCTGAATAACCCTGATATAACCTGCCAGGGACAAATTTATTAAAACTGATTAACAAGGGTAATGTCGAAGGATTATCAAAACTGGAATTACCCAGAAAATTCAACATCATATCGGGCAATTCAGGCATTCCAGGTGTATTTGCCCTTAAGCCAAACAAGGTAGAATTACCCTTTAGGCGTACGCCCACAGCATTAACAAGGACTCCGTCTATGATGGCATCAGCCTGAATCCAGGTTTTTTCAGTTTCATTCTGAAAATCACGAATCATCAATTGATATTCGATATCGTTGATCTCCAAAGCGATACGATGGGGCATATTCAAATCAAATAATTCCACCTCGCCGGCCACATTTAAAGTGACATCATTAGTATCAAGTGCACTGTTATTGGAAAAAACTATCGGACGTATCTGAAATGTACCAACGATAAATCCAGTCAGTACTATTATAGAAATCGAGCAAAGTATCAGCCCGACATTTTGTCTGACAGACACAGGAACCAGCCTATTCCAAAGTGATCGTTTAATATCCTTGTTTCGATTATTTGCAGACATAGGACTTGCTCCTATATGTTGCCCGACGTAAAAAGCCGTTACAGGTCCGTTTGATCATAGCCGCTTAGTACCGTGACACGCTGCCCGGTATTAACTTCCGATAATTTATTAACCAGATCTCTTGGCTCTGCACCTCGATTTAATTCAACCGTATAAAATAGCTCCAATAAAGCACCGCTGCGAATCGTTTCTGTACTCACTAACTCAAAACTTTTGGTTAACTTGATTAACACATCCTCTACCAGTTTATCGAAATCACCCTCTGGAGGAATTTGTACTTTTACAACCTGACGTTGGATGTTACTGGCAAAGGCATTCAATTTAGTCATTAACAATATGACAACACTAATTGATATGGTTGCAGCTATGGCAAGCGCATAAAATCGTGTGCCTGTAGCCATACCAATGGCCATCACAAGAAAAATAAACCCCACATCACGGGTTTCTTTTAATGCATTACGAAAACGAATAACCGAAAACGCACCTACCAGGGCAAAGGCTCTGGCAATATTTGAACCAACCACCAGCATCAACACTGCAATAACCATACAAACCACAATTAATGTCTGAACATATGACTGGCTGTAGGAAATATTCCTGTGAGTGGATCTGTACACAAAACCAACTACCATCGATAATAAAAATGACAAGGTTAATGCCAGAATAATATCCATAGTGTTAAACGTTCCGGAAAGATCGACGACATCAAAATTCATTTACTGTATCTCCAAGTTAAACTTTATGATGATTTTTCAGGCTCAGGGAAAGCTCTGGTATGTAGCAGGCCCCTTGCCCCATTTGAATTTGCCTCAATTGCTTTGCAGTATTTCGAAACCCTGATGACATCCAGACTCATCTCCGCCGCAACATCCGTAAACCAGGTTGGTACTCTCTCGTTAGCCTTCACTTCAACTATTGACAGATGGGATGGAATTATAAATTTATTATCGGTATTACAGCTTAAATAAAAATCTCTGTCTCGCCCCTGTACACGATGATCCATCGTAATTCTAAGGCCAAGATCTGCATCAATACCCACATAGGCTTCCCGGTGATATGTTGTCAGCACCATTGGCTGCAGATCTGCCGTTTCACAAAGTGTAAGCACTTCATTTACGAAGGATTGGTTGGCAGCAGAGCCTTCGGGAGCAATTCTTTCATCACAAAGTACGCGTGCCTGACTGTAAGGCAATGCTATTCGACGCTTCTGGGTAACTCGATTGACGCGTTGTTTAATTTCAACGTAAACAATAGTGTCATCATTAATCGTTTCTGGTTCGCCATATGCTCTGATTCGCAATTTTCGACGAAAGCGCAAGCCTTCAATTTTTTCCCAGTAAAACCTAAGATCATTCGTGTCATAGTAAAGGCTGCTTATTCGTCTGGATTGTTCATTAGCATGAGCATCTTCACCCATCCTGGCACTGACTTTGTCTCTGAATTCAGGGATAGAGGCTTCTGGTAAAAAATATTTGATTTCATAACGATTGAAGCGATGCAAGGCACTCGCTGTGGCTGTAGCTAGTGATTCAGTTTGTTCTTCCACCATGGCTTAGCTTTCCTGCCCGACTATCACACTTCTCATACCTGAAAATCTATTAAGATCAGGTTAAGAAAATACTAATGTTAGGCAGCTTAGCCATCCATTCACATAAAGTCTATGCAGTTAAACGTTTAGATCATTAAAGATCCTTTTTATATACACAGTTGCCATCGGGTCAATTAGCTGAATAACTACACCTTATCCGACATCCGTATAGAGACTGTTTGTTAACTTATTTAAACGGCGAAGACTTCAATTAAACTTATCAACAAAGAAATGTCAGAGCTTCTTTTACGGGCTGGCTTTTATCTGATATAACTAGCTCATGTATCTGCGGCTAACTTTAAACAAGTGTTTTTCTGTGCTGATTATTCTGCTCAGCCTGCACTGCCCCTCGTTATTTGCCCAACGTGAATTCCGGGTGCTCGAAAGCCTCGAAAATGACGCTTATGAAGCCCTGCCGGCTGACTACCAGGTTCCAGGTGAATTTGTTGTTGGTCGCTTGATGTATCCCTCCTATGGCGGAGGCCGCATGGGCAACTGGCTCTTGGGCGGCACCAACTGGGCCGTGGATTATCCGCGCGGCGACCGCACCTATGCCCGCTTGCTCAAACGGCTGACTACTATCAATGTTCGTTCTGTAGAGCAACCGGTTAATCTCGATGATGGCGATGATATCTTCAACTGGCCCTTCCTAATTGTTGGCATGCCAGGCAGTTGGGACCTTACCGACAGTCAGGCTGCCAAACTAAGAGAATACCTCTTAAGGGGTGGTTTTCTGCTTGCCGACAGCTTTTTTGGCAGCAGGGAATGGAGCGGATTTATCTCAAGCCTGAACCGGGTATTTCCGGATCGGCCTATCGTTGATTTACCCGACGATCATTCATTCTTCAACATACTTTACGATCTTAGCGATCGCAAACAAATCAGCAATATGAGAATGCTTTCATGCTGTGCAGTCCCCTACCGCGATGATGGTGTAGTGCCTCAGTGGAAGGCCATTCTGGATGACGACGGAAGAATCCTGATTGCCATTGCCTTTAATAATGATATGGGCGATTCCTGGCAGCATCAGGATAATCCTCGCTACCCTCAGACAGATGCCGCTCAAGGCATACAGATGGGCGTCAATTATGCCGTCTATTCCCTGACGCATTAGGACTGGCACCTGGTTTATTGTTCAGCTTTCAAAGTATAGTCGCATCTGCTGCGACCTGCGCCAGAAAATAATCAAGCCATAGAGGCAAAGCATGGCCGCTATAAGATTCGGCCAGAATAATCCGATATATTCTGCGACAAAACCGATCAGGAGTACTCCCAGTGCGGTAGCCCCACGAGTCAGAGCGGCCCAAAGGCTCAGCACCCTGCCGCGCAATTCATCATCAATACTGTTCTGCACCAGAGTCTGGCTCGATACTGAGCTTAAGGTGATGGACCAGCCAACAATAAAAATCATCAGCAGGCCCAACAGGATTTGTGTTGCCCAGGCAAATACAGCCAGGGCAAGAATGGAAGCCAGGCTGTTAATCAGCATGCTTTTAACCAGACCTTCTGCCCTACCACGCAAGGTAATATACATTCCGGCAGCAACCGCTCCCAAGCCAAGAATTGCTGTATAAAGTGCCAGGTCTTCCGCACCCCCTTTGTAGACTGCACCGATAAAGGCCGCCAGCATAAGCGTTACCGGCCTGATGCCAAAGGCCAGAATACCTTGCAAAATAAAGATATTACCCAGGGCGGGGATATTCCTTACGTAGCTGATTCCTTCCTTGATACCCTTGGCAATCGAGTCACTGGTTTTTATCGTGGTTTTTATCGGCAGATGTATAAAAAACCAGGCCAGTAAAATGGGTATATAGGTAAGTGCATTACACAGCACGGCTACAGAAGTACCATAAAGCCCTATAACCACACCTGCCAGTGCAGGCCCCAGCAAACGAGCTACATTAAACACCACTGCTGTAAAGGAAGAAGCTGACACAATGTCTTTCCTTGCAACAAGATTCGGAATAATAGACAAGCGGATTGGTTGATGAGCTGCCTGAAAAATCCCGTCCAGCAGTGCAAACAGGAACAATAGTTCAATATTGATCACTTCAAATATAATCAACAAGTACAAGGCGACAGCTTGTAGCATCATGGCGGACTGACAGAGTATTGTTAACATTTTTCGATTAAAACGATCTGCCCAGACACCGACAATAGGACTTATTATCAGCAAGGGCGCCAACTCGGCAAAGGCAACGGCTCCGACCCAAAATTCCGATTCCGTGATTTCCCAGGTCAGCCAGCTGATCGCCAGCCTTTGCATCCAGAAGCCAATCAGGGAAACACTATTGGCGCTCACGTAAATAGCAAAGTTTTTGTTGGAAAAAACAGAACGTAGGGCAGCTAGATTAGCCACTGATTTTTACTCACAGAATTAAAACACGTTGAATTATTATGCTCAGGGGATCCGGTCTTTAACCAGCAGGTTGACTGCGTCCTGCTGCTCTGCCAGATCAAATGACTCCGATTGGACCCGAAAACCACCAGCATCTGCCGTAGAATTCAGCGCTATCGTCGCCCCGACATAAATCGTATCGACTGAAGATAGTGTGAATTGTGGAATCATTGCCATACTATCATCCAGGGTAACCGTAAGCGGCAGATCGTCAAGATTGTATTCCACCGCAGCCAAAGGAAACTGTACACTCTCACTACGGGCAAATACAAAAACACGCATACCAGGCTGAAGCTGATCACGTATCGATTCATCAACATCGACACGTACCGTAACCGCAGAATTATTGGCAACAGATGTATTAGCTTCAGAATCGCCTGCTTCCCCATCCACTACTCCATCTGCTTCTGCCAGCAATGATTCAATCGTTGCAACCCGTTCATTTAGTTCCGCAACTTGTGCACTGCCAGGGGCTAACTGGGAAATCTGACGTCGCCAGTAATTGGCCGCACCACGGTAATCCTGTGCCAGCAGGGCTTCTACTGCAAGGATACTCATAACCGCCTGTTCATTGGAATTGAGCAGCAGAGCCTCATCAATAGTGGCCTGCACAATAGGAGAAAGTGTTGAATCTGCCACCAGATATTGCGCCTGGGCCAATTGTCCAAGTACCGTTGCTTTATCCTGATCAGCTGGCATATTGTCTGCTAACTGCGAAAAAACACGTGCAGCATCAGCATACTTTTCAAGCGAGATGAACAACGTTCCCAATGTGTAACCGGTCTGGATATCATCATCCCGTCTCTGAAAACGTTGATCCAGAATCCGGGCTATTTCATTCAGGCCTGCCAGCTGCTCTTCTGTCGATTCAGAACTGCCAAGCTGATCAATCAATTCAGGCAATACCAACTCTGGTCCCGAACCAAGTTCTCGATAAAGCAAAAAACTGGCTATCGGTATAAAAAACAATAACAACAATGGCATCAGCTTTGTAAATGAGGATACCGAACTTTGTTTACTTTTGACTTCACTTTCCATATCACTGAGAAAGTTTCTTTCCAGTTCTACTTTTAACTTTTCAAATTCTTCCTGTTCTATCAGCTTGTCTCTAAGCCCGTCTTCCAACTCGCCTATATGTTGCTGGAACAAGTCTACATTCTGCTGTCTTCTTAGCTCACTCTGCTGAGTTCTGAGTTGTCCACGAAAACGCCATACAGGAACCAAAACAAACATAGAGGCTAGCAGCATTAATATAATCAGATACAGGGTGAGATCAGACATTCTTATCTATTCCCCTTTTTACCAGACAGAATCTTATCGAGTTGCACTTGTTCCTCGGCACTCAGTTCGCTGGACTCAGTGCTATTCTGACTATTCTTGCCCATCCTCCATATGATCACAAAGCCTGCCAGTAACAGAAATAAGGGACCAAACCAAAGTACAAAAGTACTGGCATTTAGGGCTGGACGGTAATTTATAAATTCACCATAGCGTTGCGTCATAAAATCAATAATTTCATCATTGGAACGACCATCCAGTATCTGTTCATAAATTTCGACTCTCAAATCGGCAGCAATGGGGGCATCGGAGCCAGAAAGATTGGAGTTTAGACACATGGGACAACGCAGCTGATCACTCAATTCCTTGAAGCGTTCTTCCTGGGCATCATTCTCAAATTGATACACTTCGATAGCTGCAGAGACCGGCACAGTAATTGACAAGAGCCAGCATAAGGTAAGAAAAAGAAAAACTGGACTCTTAGACATAATCACTTAATTCGAGCAATAACAGGTTCGAAGGTTTCTTCCCATATCTGATGATTAATCACCCCGACATGACGATATCGAATCATACCCAAACTATCGACAATGAATGTTTCAGGCGCTCCGGCCACACCAAAATCAATGCCCAGACGGCCATCCAGATCAACAATGACCTGCTTGAAGGGGCTGCCCTTTTCCTCCAGAAACAAGCGCGCCTCATCAAGGTCATCTTTATAATTCACTCCGATAAAAGTGAGATCTGGCTCATTTGCACTTATTTCTACCAAATATGGATGCTCAACATGACAGGGCGGACACCAGGTTGCCCAGAAATTGATAATGCTGATGCCGCCACTTAGATTTTGTGAAGATATTAACGGAGCATCAACAGCCAGATCCGGTAAAGTAAATTCAGGCAATGGACGATTCACCAAAGCCGAAGGTACCATGTTGGGGTTTCTTCCCAAACCAAACAGCAAGAGTCCCAGCATCAGGAAAAAGAATACTCCCGGGATAATCAACTTGGTACGGTTGTTCATCAGGATTCCACTACCAGTCCAGCCGGTTTCAAGGTGCCATCATTCGCAGGTTCTGCTTCCCCTGAGTGAATCTCCGAGGTAATTTTTTTAGTGCGGTAACGTTTATCCATGATTGCCAGCACAGCGCCAAATGCCATGATGAAGGCACCCAGCCAAATCCAGAGTACAAATGGTTTCACATGTATTCTGACAACCCATGCGCCATCACCCCTTTCATCACCCAGCGCTGTAAACAAATCACGAAAAAGTCCAACATCGATTGCTGCTTCAGTTTGAACTGCTCCGGTAGCAAAATAAAAGCGTTTTTCAGGTTCCAGAGTCAGATAGTCATCTCCATTCTTCAGCACTCTTATCACAGCGCGATCAGCACTGTAATTTGGTCCCTGGATAGAACTCACACCATCAAAGATAAAATCATAAGCGCCAATTGTCTCACTATCGCCAGGCGCCAGTCTTACATCTCTTTCGACACTGTAATGACTGGTCAGGCAGACTCCCAGAATAATCACTGCCATACCCAAATGCGCCACCTGCATACCACAGTAACTAAGACTTAAGGCCTTGAGGCCTTTAAAAAAGCTATCCTTGTTAGCGGTTTTATTAATGATGTCCTTGCCAATACTGAACACGATCCACAGGGCAAGTACAGTAGCCGTTATGGCTGAAATATTAATCGCGGATGTCACCACAACAGGAATAATAATCCCCAGTGCAACACTGGCGATGAAGACCTTGGAAAGCTGCTGCTTCAGATAAGTTACCGAGGTTTTTTTCCAGCGCGAGAAAGTGCCGAAACCCAATGCAATAGCCAGTAATGCCATCAGGGGAACAAATACCGTATTAAAGTATGGTGCACCAATAGAAACACGATTGGCTTCACCGTACACCGCTTCATGAATGAGTGGATATAAGGTTCCCAACAGGACTGCCGCCGTCGATACTACCAGAATTATATTATTGACCAGCAATAACACTTCACGGGATGTCAGAGTATAGGATGCTGAACCTTTGACTACCGGTGCACGTAAGGCATAGAGCACCAGGGAGGAGCCAATGACAACAAGCATCAGAGTCAGTAATACAATCCCCCGTGCCGGATCAACAGCAAACGAATGCACTGAGGTCAGTACGCCGGAACGAACAATAAAGGCTCCCAGCATGCTTAATGAAAAAGCTGCAATAGCCAATAATACGGTCCAGCTTTTAAATACGCCGCGTTTTTCTGTCACCGCCAGTGAATGAATCAGTGCAGTGCCCACCAGCCAGGGCATAAATGCCACGTTTTCTACCGGATCCCAGAACCACCAGCCACCCCAACCCAGTTCGTAATAAGCCCACCAGGAACCGAGTGCTATGCCAATACTGAGGAAAGCCCAGGCAGCATTGGTCCAGGGTCGGGTCCAGCGTGCCCAGGCCGCATCCAGCCTGCCACTTAAAAGTGCTGCGATTGCGAAAGCAAAAGCCACGGAAAAACCTACATATCCCATATATAAAAAAGGTGGATGCACGATCAGACCAAAGTCCTGCAGGAGCGGATTCAGATCAGTACCGTCAGCAGGAATATTCAGCAAGCTTCGTTCAAAAGGGTTGGAAGTCATCAGCATGAATAACAGGAAGCCTATGGTAATTATTCCCATGACCGACATGACTCGCGCCAGAATATCCAGCGGCAGATTTTTGCTAAACAGACTCACGGCATAAGACCAGCTTGCCAGTATCAGCACCCATAGCAATAACGAACCTTCATGTCCGCCCCATATGGCAGTGAATTTATAGCGATCCGGAAGCAGGCTATTGGAATTTCTCGCCACATAATTGACCGAAAAATCATCATTCAAAAAGGCATAGGCGAGACAGATAAAACTCAACATCATAAATACCCAGATGCCAGAACTTAAGGGGCGACACAGTGACATCCAGAGCTGATTGTTTTGAACCGCTCCAGCCATGGGAATGACAACCATCAAGCTAGCCAGACAAAAGGCCAGTATCAGTGAAAAATTACCTAATTCAGGGATCACAAGTTTCTCCAGAGGCCTGTACCGCAGCCATTGATTCAGCAGGCATATAGTTTTCATCATGTTTGGCCAGAATTTGTGAAGCCTGAAACACGCCATTATTATCTATATAACCATCGGCAACCACGCCCTGCCCTTCGCGGAATAAATCAGGCAGTACACCGGTAAAATTTACAGGAATATCCACGGCACAATCCGTCGCCATAAATTCCACTAAAGTGCCTTCCAGTTCTCCGGTGCGCAAGGAACCCATTTTTACCATCCCCCCGATACGAAAATTCTGTCCGCTCGGCACCGCCCCCTGGGCAACTTCGCTTGGAGTATAAAACACATTAATCCCTTCGCTAAGTGCAAATAAGACAAGACCGATAGCTATCGCAGACCCGGCTACGATAAATCCAACAATGGCCATACGCTGTTTACGTTGGACTGCCATTAGTAATTTCCTCCCGGTTTTGTTGGTCTAGTTGAGCTTGCGCCCGTTCCTGTTGTACCTGTTCGCGTTTTAACTGTTGTTTGAGGAATTTTTTTCTGGCCAGCATCGGTTGCCAGATATTAAAGATCAGCACAATCGCAAAAAAGGCATACGCTGACCATACATAACTTGCATAGCCACCCATTGCCAGAAAGTCACTAATGCTTTCAAAACTCCCCATCAGCTATTACCTCTGATTTTATTGAGAACTTCATTCACCCATTCAGTGCGGCGTTCACGAATTAAAATTTCATTGCGGGTTCGTAAAATAATGGCAATCAGATAAAAACCCAATAAGCCAAATCCTACAAATATGGCTGGTACCCATATCTCTGGCGGGTTAGCCGCTGTATTACTCAGCGACAAGGAGCTCGCTCCCTGATGCAAAGTATTCCACCACACAACGGAATAGGAGATGATCGGAATATTCACAACGCCTACCAGACTCAATACGGATGTTGCCCTGGCACCTGCTTCTTCCGAATCATAAGCCGAACGCAATACCATGACACCTACAAACAGAAATAGCATGATCAGGGTTGATGTTAAACGCGCATCCCATATCCACCAGGTACCCCAGGTTGGAATGCCCCATACCGAACCGCTAAACAAAGCCACCGCCGTAAACGTCATGCCGACTGGTGCACAGGCTTTGGCAACCATATCGGCCATCTTGATGCGCCAGATCAGAAAAGCCGCTGCCATACAGGCCATCATGTAATAACAGCCCATCGCTATTGATGCTGAAGGCACATGAATGTAGGCAATACGGTAATTTTCACCCATCTGGTAATCCGGCGGAGTAAATGCCAGTCCCCAAACCAGACCTACCCCCAATAAAATACCGGTTATAGCAGCCAACCAGGGCATCAGTTGACCTGTCATGGTGTAAAACCATTTGGGAGAACCTAATTTATAAAGCCATTGCCACATTAAAATATCCTATCCTACAAGCATCACGAAATAACTTAGTCAGCTTATGAAACTTAACTTACACTGATTCTCAAGGCAGCTATTATTGCCAGTGGCGCAAGGCAAAGCGCCAGTATCAATATTGCTGCCATCAGGGCCAGCAACCCTGTTGTTGCCATTCCACTTAAGACCGCATTCACGACCCCTGTGCCGAAGATCAGTACAGGTATATATAGAGGCAATATTAACACAGCTAATAATAATCCACTTCTTGAAAGGCCTACCGTTAAGGCCATACCAATTGCCCCTATCATGGTTAAAACGGGCGTGCCAATTAACAGGCTCAGCACCAATGGGAAAAGTCCCTGCTCCGGTAAGGCCAGCATGCTTGCCAGTACCGGAGCCAGAATAACCAGCGGCAGACCGGAAACCAGCCAGTGACTACACACCTTGGCTAATACAATAAAATATAAGGGTTGCGGGCTTAATAACAACTGCTCCAAAGAGCCATCTTCGAAATCAGCCCGGAACAAGCTATCCATCGAAAGCATAACGGCCAGCAAGGCCGTAACCCAGATAACACCAGGTGCTATTTCACGTAAGAAATCTGTATCTGCACCAACTCCGAGCGGAAACAGGCTAACTGCAATCACAAAGAACATCAGGGGATTTATCACATCACCAGGACTGCGAAAGGCTACCAGCAATTCCCGTCTTAAGGTTGCCCCGATAATATTCATACAGTCTCCGGCGTGCTTAAGGCATCCAGATCTATCACCTGTATGGGACAATTCATATGCAAATCATGGTGTGTCGTTAAAATCACGGCGCCACCCTGCTTAGCGTGCTCGCACAACAAGGCTTCCAATTCTGCGACACCCTGTTTATCCAGCGCTGTAAATGGTTCATCGATAATCCACAGCCTGGCTTGACTCAGCAACATACGCGCCAGACTCACCCGCCGCTGCTGACCCGCCGACATCAGATAACACGGCAGATCATCATAACCGTACAGATTAAACTTATTTAAAACCGGCTTGATCTGTGCTGAATTTTTCAGGCCTCGGGACGCGCAAAACCAGCTGAGATTTTCTTTCGGAGTCAGTGTCTTGTTGATGGCCGGGGCATGCCCCAGATAAAAAACGTCGCGATTAAATTCATGCCGGGCCTTCCTGTTTTCAACTCCGTGCCAGTATATAGACCCGGAATATTCATCGTTCAATCCGCACAGAATTCTTAACAGAGTGGTTTTTCCACTGCCGTTCGAGCCCTGAATTTGCCAGACTTCATTTTCGGCAACACTAAAACTCAGATTCTGAAACAGGATCCGCTCGTCGCGTTCACAATATAGACTTTTAAGTTCCAGCATCATTCATCGTCTTATGCATTTCATGACAGCATGGTGAGACCAGCATTATACCCTGTGCTTAGCCCCTAATCTTATGCAACAAAAAAGGAAATTCCGAATGTAATTCATAGCGTAGCTATGAAGTTTTTAACGAGGTGGAGTCACTCCTGTCTGCCCCATGTATTTACCATTTCTGTCCTTATAAGTAATTTCACACTGCTCATCTGATTCATAAAACAGCATCTGGGCAACACCTTCATGAGCATAAATCTTAGCCGGCAGCGGAGTCGTATTTGAGAATTCCAGAGTAACATGGCCTTCCCATTCCGGCTCCAGTGGCGTCACATTAACAATAATGCCACATCTGGCATAGGTCGATTTACCCAGACAAACCGTTAATACATTCGAAGGGATGCGGAAATATTCCACCGTTCTGGCCAGGGCAAAAGAATTCGGCGGAATAACACAGACATCTTCATTGACGCTGACAAAACTGCTTTCATCAAAATTCTTGGGATCTACCACGTTGGTGGTATGGACATTTGTGAATATTTTAAATTCCCCGGCACAGCGCACATCATAACCATAACTGGATGTACCATAGGAAATAACTTTATTACCCGCAATTTCACGCACCTGACCGGGTTCAAAGGGATCGATCATCCCTTCTTGCTCCGACATCCTACGGATCCATTTATCTGATTTAATTGTCATATTCTCAATTTCCAGGCATTTTCAAAAAAAGAATCACGCTGTCTTGATGTCAAACAGATCAGGCATGAAAAAGTGCACATATTACGCAGTTAATGCTAACTTTGACAGCCAAAAATTTGCTAGAATGCCTCGCCTGTTTGACGTTAAAGCAGGTTAAATCGGGTAGTGTTTTACAACGTTTGATACGATCAGGAGTGCAAAATGAAGTTTAAACTGGCATTGATTTTGAGTGTTTTTCTTTCTACTTTCCCCGGCACTTTGCTGGCTCAGGATGCTGAGGCTGGCAGGGTTCTTTACAATATATGCAGCGCTTGTCACGGCCCTAATGGTGAAGGACTGCAAGCCTTAAACGGTCCTAAACTGGCCGGCCAGGAAGCCTGGTATACCATTCGCCAGTTGCAAAATTTTAAATCCGGCGCCCGTGGTTCTGACCCCCGGGATATCTATGGGCAGCAGATGGCTCCTATGGCCCAAACACTGACTACAGACCAGGCCATTAGAGATGTTGCCGCTTATATTGAGAGTCTGGGTAATTAACAGGATCTTTGTTTTGTGAAATCTGGCCTCGCAGTTGCGGAGCCAGATTTTTTTAAGCCTCAATAAACTCTTCAATCATCAGCTGTACCGAACGCACCCCCCTGAATTCATTGACCTGCAAGCGATAAAGCAGTTCTAAGTTGGATAACTTGCTGCCCAAAATTTCTGCACTGACATTAAAAGCAATAGCATCTATAGCCTGTTCCGAAGCCGGGGCTTGAAGTAACAATTTCAGGTGTCTGGCCCCGAGCACTCGCTGGTCCAGCACCTCGAAATCCCCAATGAACAAGGGTTCCGGAAATTGCTGGCCCCAGGGTCCGGCCTGCTCCAGTAATTCTGCAAATTGCAGTGTCAGGCAATCAGCCGGCAAACTGCCGTCGGTATAAATCACTTGTTCAAGCATATGAGGGTCAAGCAGATTCTCCAGTTCCTGATTAAAAGCAGTTTTAAATGCCACAAAATCTTTCGCATATATGCTCAAACCTGCCGCCATCGCATGCCCGCCAAACTTACTCAGTAAACCAGGATGTTTTGTAGCGATAATATCCAGTAGATCGCGGATATGGATGCCGGGAATAGATCGGGCTGACCCTTTTATTTCATTGCTGTTTTCAGTGGAACAGGCAAAAACGATTGCCGGGCGATGAAATTTATCCTTGAGTCGGGAAGCCAGAATGCCAACAACGCCCTGATGCCAATCGGCATTAAAAAGACAAAGACCTGTGTCCTTTTCAGCATCGTCCTCGAGACCAGACAGAAAGGCCATGGCCTGATCCTGCATACTCTGCTCAATATTTTTTCTATCCTTGTTTAAATCGTTTAATTGTTGCGCAAACAGATAGGCAGTATGGGGATTTTCGGTCAGTAGGCATTCGATGCCGAGACTCATATCATCCAGTCGGCCAGCAGCATTCAGGCGTGGCCCGAGCACAAAACCCAGATCACTGGCATTTAGATTGTGTTTATTCTGACCGGCTATTTCAAGCAGAGCATTGATGCCCGGACGGCATCGGCCAGAACGAATGAGTTGCACCCCATGTTTAACCAGACAACGATTATTTTTATCCAGAGGAACGACGTCGGCTACCGTCCCCAGTGCAACCAGATCAAGATACTGCAGCATGTTAGGCTCTGATCGATTATTTATGTTAAACCAGCCTGTGTCCCGCAAGTCAGCCCGCAAAGCCAACATCAGGTAGTAGACGACGCCGACACCAGCCAGCGCCTTGGATGGGAAAGTACAACCGAACTGGTTAGGATTAATAATACATTCTGCCGCGGGTAAATCAGTACCGGGCAAGTGATGATCTGTAATTAACACCTTGATTCCCAGCTCAGTGGCTCTCGCAACTCCATCTATACTGGCGATCCCGTTATCCACAGTAATAATAAGTGCCGGTTGTCTTTGTTTAGCGACTTCAACTATTTCCGGGGTTAAGCCATATCCGAATTCAAAGCGATTAGGAACCAGATAATCCACCTGCTCGAATCCAAAACGTCTTAAACAAAGCAGTAACAAGGCAGTGCTGGTTGCGCCATCTGCATCAAAGTCACCGACAACCAGTATTTTATCCTGCTGTTCGAGGGCTGCACGCAACAGGCTGACAGCATGATTAATATTTAATATAAGTCCAGGACTTGCAAGCCCATCCAGATCCAGAGTGCATTCACTGTTGTCGGTCACCCCTCTGTTACCAAGTATTTGTTTTAGAACCGGATGCATTTCAAGCGTCAGTGCCGACGCAGGGCTGACTGGATAACTTTTTATTTTCATCTGTCAGACTATACTGGCCGGTGCATCGGATTGAGCTTGTCTATTGTACTCATGCTTTAATTCTCTTCTTAAAATCTTCCCGAGCTTGGTTTTGGGTAAAGATTCTCTAAACTCAATATCTTTAGGTACTTTATACGCTGACAGCTTGGTCTTGCAAAATTTGAGCAAGCTTTCCTTATCTGGAGCCTGCTCGTCAACAACAACCAACAGTTTCACCTGCTCAGCACCCCTGCTGTCCGTAACGCCAATGGCGACAACATCTTTAATACCAGGGTATTCACTCACCAAGGTTTCAATTTCGCTGGGATACACATTAAAACCTGAAACGATAATCATATCCTTGAGCCGGTCGATAATTTTCAGGTGACCTTCTTTATCCAGCAGCGCAATATCACCGGTACGCAGCCAGCCCTGAGCATCCAGCACTGTAGAAGTTTCTTCACTTTGCTGCCAGTAAGCTCCCATGACCTGCGGACCTCGCACACAGAGCTCGCCCACCTCACCAGACTCTAGGGACTCACCTTGCGTATTGATTATTTTCAGCTCCGTTTCCGGCAAGGCTTTACCAATATAATCTAATTGGTAATCCTGATAACTGTTACAGGCTATTAAAGGTGAGCTTTCCGTTAAACCATAACCTTCCAGAATTCTGCAGCCCGTTACCTCGTACCAGCGATCGGCGATTTCTCTTGATAAAGGCATGCCTCCTGAAGTGCAGACATGCAATTCAGAAAAATCCACTTGGGAAAATGCCGGGTGTTCACAAAGCTTCTGAAAAAGAGGGTTGATGCCACAAAAAACATTAACTTTATAAGCTTTAATATCGTTTATTAAACGCGACAGATAACGCGGGTTGGGTATCAGTATATTGTGATAACCCATGACCAGACTGCAGAGGAAGTTCATACTGAAAGCATAAACATGATAAAGCGGCAAGGGAGCTACAACGATTGAGCCCTTAATCGGACAATTTGTACCCAGATGCTCATTTAATTGTCTTAAATTTGTTAGCAGGTTTTTATGGCTCAGCATACTGCCTTTGGACAGGCCTGTCGTGCCACCTGTATATTGCAACAACGCCAGATCATCTGCAGGAACATCCCGGGCAGCGCTTAAATCGCATGTCGCTAGAGCTTTTTTTTCCCAGTGCCAATGCCTTCCTGAACTTAACAAAGGCCGGAAATTCCAGACAACTTTGGTAAGCTGCAAACCGTGCCAGAGTATGCAGTGTTGTGCGCCTTATGAGAGGATGCAGATCAGCAATATTTGTTACGATCACTGTCTGCACTGATGTTTCTGCCTGAATTGCCTGGAAGGTTAAAGCTTTGCCTGAATAAACTATCAAAGCCTTGGCCCCGGAATCATTTAACTGATGTTTGAGTTCATCTTCGGAATACTCAGGATTAGTATTGACCAATACCATGTCTGCTTTTAATACTGCCAGTGCAGCAATTGGAAACTGCAGAATGTTTGGCAACTGAACTGCCACACGGTCACCACTTTGCAGTTCCGTATACTCAAGCAGATAGACTGCCAGGTGATCGCTCAACTCATTGAGTTCACGATAGGTTAAATCCCTGCCAATTGCCGTGTAGGCAATTTGCTCAGAGTATTCTGTGCAGGCCCTTGTCAGCTGAGTCACTATGTTTTTATCTATTTTTAACAACATCCCATCCTTGAAATTACGACCGCTGACCCTAAATATTATCTGTCACTGCACTATCTAGCTGATTGCCCGGTTTAAATCCTTTGCTTGCATCGGCTTCTAAACTTAAGCAGCTACTCAGCAAAAAGATAGACCTTTGACAGGTTTGGGAGTATTTCGATTTTCATGACTATATCTTATGAATCACGGCGCAAATGTGCATCAAAATGGAAAGTTTTCACCATGGCCGAGCAGCTGCGCCAGATACTGGAACTTTTATTATGAAAATTCAACTAAGTCCATAGACAGTTTCTCAATTTACCACCACTAAGCTAGCAGATGACTATGAAAAAAACGATCGCTTATCTATTTGCCGCAGCTGCTCTGTGTGCTTCGCTGCTACCCCTGATTTCACAGTCGGCCCCGGACTACCTGAGTTTCCAGACAGAAGATGAAGCTAATAATATAGAAATTTTCAGTGCAGCCAGTCCTTCAGTCGTCTTTGTCACTAACACCGCTCTGGTCAGGAGCAACCCTTTTTCACGTAATGTTCAGGAGATTCCACGCGGCGCAGGGACCGGATTTATCTGGGATGCAAGCGGACTGATAGTTACTAACTATCATGTTGTACAGAGCGCTAATAGAGTTATGATCAGACTGCAGGATCAGAGTAGCTGGGAAGCCGAGATTGTTGGCGTTGCCCCAGATAAAGACCTCGCCCTGCTCAAGATAAACGCTCCCGCTGAACAGCTTAACCCGCTGCCTTTAGGTGATTCTTCCGATCTACAGGTTGGCCGCAAGGTCATTGCTATCGGCAACCCTTTCGGACTGGACACCACTCTAACGGTCGGTGTCGTCAGTGCACTCGGTAGGGAAATCACCTCATTAACCAATCGCACCATCCGTGATGTCATACAAACTGATGCTTCCATAAATCCTGGCAATTCTGGTGGCCCCTTGCTTAATTCACTGGGCCAGCTGGTTGGCGTGAATACTCAGATATTGAGTCCTTCCGGTGCAAATGCAGGTATTGGATTTTCCATTCCCGTTAATACCGTTAAGCGTGTGATCCCCCAATTACTCGAATATGGTCGGGAAATACGCCCGATTCTTGGAATATCCAACCTGAATGATGCGATCAGCGCTCAGAACAATATCGATGGTGTAATTGTGGCAGAAGTGACTACGGGCCTTGGCTCTGCTTCGGCAGGCCTGATTGGCCTGGAACAAGATCCTATCGGCAATATCATTCTAGGTGATGTGATTATCGGCATTGAGGATATGAAGATCAGAAACAGTGATGACCTGCTAAACGCACTCGAACAATTCCAGCCAGGAGATACCGTCGTCGTATCAACCAAGCGTCGCAACCAGAATGAAATGACCTTTGAAGTAGAACTCTCAGAACCTACTCAGGCGTTATAGAGGCTTTAGAGTCTTCACACTGCTCTAGATTTACAGCAGGCATATCGGGGGGCGCCATAAACAACCGGTATAAATTCAGCATGACGAGCTCAAGTCCCTGATCCTCATTCTTAAACGAAAATTTTCCACCCGACGCCAGAACTAAATCCGAGCGAGCGACCAGCATTTGCACCAAACCGGCCATAACACAATTCAAACGCCAGTACGATTCCTCCATTGTTAATGACGGATTGCACTTTATCGATAGTTCAATAAATAAGGCTGAAGACTCTGCAAAAAACTCACCAAATATCTTTTGAACCTGGGGTGCGGGGTCATTAATTGTCCTCAACACCATCTTGTCGAAAACCGGGTTAACTTTATGTATAGCGAACAGTGGCTCGATAAAAGCCCTTAGGAGCAGCATGAAATCTGGAGCCTGATTGGTAAATTCCTGTTTATAAGTCCTTAGTTTTTCCAGGCGCTCCAGATTAGCGGTTTTCATACTGCGTTCCAGTACTTTCTTCATCAGCACTTCTTTAGAACCAAAATAATAGTTAATGGCTCCCAGATTGGCATTGGCTTTCTCAGCCACCGCACGCATGGAGGTTCCGCTATAGCCATGCTCTCCAAACATAAGCTCTGCGGCATCCAGAAATGCAGTTTCTGATTGGTTTACTTTGCTTAACTTTGGATTTCGTTTTGCTTTGCGTCTGTCTGTCATAACACTTCACTCAATTGATAACTATCCCACAGGTCTCGCTTTACTTTCTTAAAATCCACTTAATATCAATTAGTTAACATCCACCCTTGATTTAGTGCAGATATCAGAAACAACAAGCTTATCGCCTTGCCTGTGACAATATTGTCTGCATTTGAGACCGTATAATTGTATTGACATTTAATTTATACGACTGTATAAATTTGCTCCTGAATTAGCAAGTCTTTATAAGTTGAAAAGGCAAACTTACTTTCTGATAATTTTGTGTATCCAAGGAGCAATATTGTGCAACAAGATAAACCTAATCTGCTAACCGCGTTCATTCTATCACTGGGCTTAAGCCTGTTTGCCATTGGCACAGTAAATGCCCACCACTCATTTCCGGCCACTTATGTGATGGATGAAGAACAGACTATTGAAGGAACAATGGTGCAATTCCTGTTCCGTAACCCGCATTCATTTGTGCATGTGATGGTGACTGACGAAGAAACTGGTGAGAACCAACGTTGGGCTGTAGAGTGGGGTGGCGCCAGTGCTTTGGCAGGTTCAGTTGACCGATCAAGCCTAAAACCAGGTGATCAGGTTCGTATTTCCGGGCAACCAGGCCGCAACCCCGAAGATCACCGTCTTCGCATGCAAAGTCTGGAAGTTATTGATGGTGACTTCGAGTGGAATGGCGACTTTGATTAAGCTTTCGACTAATATCATGCTCACTTACAATAAAAATAATCTTCAGCTTTTTATCCAGTAGGAGTTTTTATGAAAAATACCATTCTGACTAAATTAGTGTTCTTCACGCTAATCTTGTTGGGCAGCACGATAGCCATTGCACAGGAAATTAATTTTGCAGGTGACTGGAGTGCCATCTATCACGAAGATGCCCCTGAGCGAATCCCTGGTCCTCCCCTGTCAGACTTCGCTGGACTCCCGCTGAATGAAGCCGCAATCATGCGCGCTAATACCTGGGACCCTAACCGTATTTCAGTGGTTCCAGAGTTCCAGTGTCGTGAACATGGTGGAGACTATTCCATGCGAGGCCTGGCCCATATGCGTATCGAGCGTGTTATTGATCCAAGATCTCAACAGGCAATTGCCTTTAAAACCCGTATGAATTTTCACAACATGGAAAGAACCATATGGCTTGACGGCCGTGATCACCCCCCGGCCGATGCCCCACATACCTGGGATGGATTTTCTACAGCACATTTTGAAAACGGCATGATGGTCGTTTATACAACCCATCAAAAAGAAAGCTACACTCGTCGTAATGGGGTCCCTGCCAGCAGTGAACGTACCTTCACTGAATACTGGTATATACATGAAAATTATTTGACGGTACTAACTGTGGTAGATGATCCGGTATTTTATACGGAGCCTCTTGTTAGAAGTCAGAATTGGGTCCTCAATCCTGCACTGCGTATTACCTCTAATAATTGTGAATATGTATTAGAAACACCCATTGGCGACGATGGGCAAATCGTTCCCCATTATCTGCCGGGCCAAAATCCATTTCTGACTGAAACCGCCGAGATATATCACTTGCCCTACGAGGGAATGATGGGTGGTGCTGAAACCATGTACCCAGAGTTCCGTGATCAATTGGGTGAACCTTTGGGTGACAGTCGCTTCTGCACTCTAGATTGTGAATAAGCTGCTAAGTCGAGGAATAAAATAATGAATAAGATATTACAATCCAGTAAAACTGTCTTAATAGCTACTCTATTACTATCTGTATCAGCATTTTCGTTTGGGCAAGATGCCGAACTGCAACTTATACATGTGCAGGGAAATGTCTATATGCTATCCGGTGCAGCAGTAAACGTTACAGTTCAAATTGGTGATGAAGGGCTTGTGTTTGTCGACTCGCCCAATGAAGACACCATACCAGCAATGATTAGTCTGATACAGGAACACACTAACCTGCCTGTATTATATGTCATCAATACGCATCTGGATGAAGAGCACATATCCGGAAATGCCACACTCAGCAGAATGGGCAATAGGTTAAATGCCAATATCACCAGTTTTGGCCCCCAGGTGGTGCGCAATCCACAGCTATAGCGGGTGCAACTGGTGGGGTCACCTTATTGGCCCACGAAAATGTTCTAAACCGCTTTTATCTTACAGACCACAATATTGAGCGGCTCGATCTCACCAGCACCTACTTTATGCCTACCAAGGATTTTTACCAGAATGGTGAAGGTATCGTCGTCTATCACATGCCCAATGCCCATACTGATGGTGACAGCATTGTGTATTTTCGTCGATCAGATGTAATCAGTACTGGCGATATTTTTACGCCAGGACGATATCCGGAAATAGATTTGGCTCGTGGAGGAAGTGTACAGGGTCTGGTTGAGGCACTAAACTTTTTAATCGAACTTATTGTTCCGGGTCCAATGGCAGAAGCAGGAACTTATGTTGTTCCTGGCCATGGCCGTATCGGTGATGAAATCGATGTCGTCGAATACAGAAATATGGTCTACATCGTAATGCAGCGAATTGAAGCATTGATTGATGACGGCATGAGTTTAAGACAAATTATCTCATCTCGCCCGACTTTGGATTACGACACTGAGTACGGTGGCTCACGTGGCGGACCCACTGCAGAAGAATTTATTACGGCAATCTATAACAGCCTGACAACAGAGATGTAAGGAAGAATTTATGAAAAATATATTTAAAGCACTCCTCACAACTATATCGCTATTCAGTATCGTATTTGCGCAGGCGCAAGAGCCTTCAGAAAGAGGCGAAACATCATCTCTTCAAAACTTTGGCCTGGATGGTCCAGTTCAGGAAGTAGCAACTGGTCGAAGCGGTGCGCGGGCTGACCTGACTGGCACGTGGGTTAGCATTGTCACTGAAGACTGGCGTTATCGCATGGTAACCCCTCAAATAGGTGACCTGGCGGGTGTCCCTATCAATGAACAGGGCAAAGAATATGCGCTAAACTGGCGACCAGAAATGGATGAAGGCAATGAATGTCGTGCCTATGGCGCTGCATCCATTATGCATAAACCAGGACGCATAAAAATATCGTGGCAAGATGATACAACACTGAAATTGGAATTTGATGCCGGGAATCAGGTCCGATATCTGCATTTTGATCCCAGTGTTGAAGCTGGAGAACCTTCAAGACAAGGTCATTCAATGGCAAGATGGGAAGCACCACGAGGAACCCAAATCTCACCCGGAATTACCAATGTCGTGCCTATCGGACAACAGTTTCCGCGAACAGAAATGGTAAGTAATGCGCTACAAGTTGTCACCGACAATCTGATACCCGGCTATTTGCGCAAAAACGGTCTGCCATATAGTGACCAGGTACAAGTCCGTGAGTATTTTGATGTGATTACTATACCCGATGGCTCTACCTGGTTAATCGTCGACATTATCGTTGAGGATCCTCTGTTTCTTGAAGCGCCTTGGGTGACCAGCATGAATTTCAAAAAAGAACCCAATGATTCCAAATGGAGTCCTGAGGATTGTTTTGTCACTAACCCGGGCTGGTAAATAAACTGTTAGCTCTATTTATTTCAAGCTAGCCAAATGAAAAACGGCTTCCTGAAAGTATAATTCAGGAAGCCGTTTTTCGTTTTACTTCTATCTATTTCCAGCAGATTGCTTTTGGTAGTTACAGGCTTTTCTTAATGTAGGCTTCTATTTCTGCGAGATCATTAGGCATGACGACGTAATGTTCCTCACGCTCTAATAAGTCGCTCAAGTGCTGTGGCAAAGCAGGCAAATCCAGCCCAGCTCGTTTTATAGCTTCAGAGAATTTTACCGGATGTGCTGTTGCCAGAGTAATCATTGGGGTAACACTATCCTTTTTGCAAAGTTGTGCTGCCTTTACACCAATTGCCGAATGTGGATCCAGCAGATAAGCATGTTTATCATATACCTCTTTAATCACAGCGCATGTAGTTTCATCATCTACGCTGGCCGAATCGAAGTTGGCTTTAGCAAATTCCCACTCCTCTTCACTGACCTGCTCCACCTCTGCACTCAAGCCAGTCACAAAACGAGTGACTTTTTCGATATCGCCTTTAAACATATCAAAAATAAAGCGCTCGAAATTACTGGACACCATGATATCCATGCTAGGTGATAAGCTGGCTTCCAGGCCCGATAGATTGTACTGATTACGACTGATGAAACGATGCAGAATATCATTCTTATTGGTCGCAATAATTAACTGCTTAATCGGTAAGCCCATACGTTTGGAGAGATAGCCGGCATAAATATCACCGAAATTTCCGGTTGGCACAGAAAAAGATACGGCCTCACTTTTATCCATAAATTTCAGTGCTGCATAAAAGTAATAAACGATCTGCGCCATGATCCTGGCCCAGTTAATCGAGTTCACGGCAACTAACTGATAGCCCTGAGGTAGAAAACTCTGATCGGCGAAAGCCTGTTTCACGACTTGCTGACAATCATCAAAATTACCGGTGATTGCAATGTTATGTACGTTATCTCCGCTAACTGTGGTCATCTGCTTGCGTTGTACTTCTGAGACCCGGTTATGGGGGTGTAAGATAAAAATATCGACAAAATCCGAATGCTTACAGCCTTCCAATGCGGCGGAGCCAGTATCACCCGAAGTGGCTCCCAAAATGGCAACATGCTGTTGTCGCTTTTGCAAAAAATAATCCAGCAAACGGCCGAGTAGTTGCAGGGCGAAATCTTTAAAAGCCAGAGTCGGCCCATGAAATAATTCCAGTACCCACTCATTATTATCAAGCCCTGTTAAGGGTGCGACTTCAGGGTGAGAGAAATCGGCATAAGAATCATCAATCATCTGTTTTAATACATCATCTTCAACGGCACCGTCTGTATATAGGCGAATGATTTCATAGGCAAGATCGGCATAACTCAGATCTTTCCAGGCTAAAATCTGTTCACGAGACAGTTGTGGCACTGTTTCCGGAATAAACAGTCCACCATCCGGTGCCAAGCCAGTTAATACAACTTCTTCAAAGCTGTGGGCTGCAGATTGCCCGCGAGTACTAATATATTTCATGGTCATTTGTTAATCGTGCGGTGTAAAAAAATAACTGCTATGAAAGAGATCAACTCAGTCGTCAAGTTCAGCAACCCGGATTCGGGTTACCTTGTCGATCACTGCATCCAGTGCTTCAATCTCAGCCAGTGCCTTGTTCATAATAGACTCCTGAATTTCATGAGTCATTATTATGACGGGAATTGCATCATGGTTTTTCCCTAGTTTCTCAGGGTCTTTTTGAATCATGGCCTCAATACTGATCTCATTATCACCTAATATTTCTGTAATATCAGCGATAACGCCAACCTTGTCCTGAACCGTAATTCGCAGGTAGCAGGCACAGCTTATTTCTTCTATTGGCAGGACACGAGTATCGGCAAGTTCTTCCACCTGAAATGCCAAGGCAGGAATTTTTTCAGTCTTTTCTTCCATGCGCCTGGCGACATCTATCACATCAGCCACTACCGCTGACGCAGTTGGTCTGGCTCCTGCTCCTGCACCATAATAAAGTGTGGAACCTACCGCATCGCCATGCAGCAATACAGCATTCATCACACCATCGACTTTGGAAATCAGCTGTCGCTTGGCAATCAAAGTCGGATGTACACGTAACTCAATTCCACGTTCAGACAGGTTACTGATCCCAAGATGTTTTATGCGATAACCTAATTCATTTGCATACGCCAGGTCATCCGGGGTTATGTGACTTATTCCTTCTATATAAGTCTTTTCCAGGTGCAATGGTGTGCCGAAGGCGATTGCTGAAAGTATGGTTAGTTTATGGGCGGCATCTATGCCATCTACATCATAGCTGGGATCAGCCTCTGCATAGCCCAGTTCTTGCGCCTCTTTTAAAACTTCGGCAAAGGGTCTTGATCTGGCCTGCATTTCAGTAAGAATATAATTCGCAGTCCCGTTAATAATACCCGCAAGCCATTCAATTTTATTGGCTGCGAGCCCTTCCCTGAGCACTTTAATGATTGGTATGCCGCCAGCTACTGCGGCTTCAAATGCAACGACAACATTCTTTTCCCTTGCGGCCTGAAAAATTTCATTGCCATGTGTTGCAATCAGCGCCTTATTCGCCGTAACCACATGCTTGCCGTTTTCTATGGCTTTTAAGACCAGCTCACGCGCAAAATCAGTTCCGCCGATCAATTCCAGTAAAATATCCACTTCAGGGTCAGTTGCCACCGCGAAGGCATCATTGGAAATCTTCACATCCCCGATATCCTGATCAGGGCTGTATGAAAGTGTGGCGATGTGCGTAACCCGCAAGTCCCTGCCCAGGCGTCTGGCGATTTCCTGATGATTTGCTTTCAGTACGCTAAAACTTCCGTAGCCAACCGTGCCTAAGCCGCAAATCCCAATATTAATTGGTTGCAAGATGCTCTCCTGAAATTTTATCGATTAACTGGAAGGACTTACTCGGTTTCGAAAATAAACGCCGCCAGATCTGCTGCAGGCACATAACCCGGCAAGCTGGAACCGTCTTCAAAAATCAAAGTCGGAGTCCCGTTGACGCCTAGTTCTCTCCCCAGCTGATATTGCTCAGCTACAGGGTTGTCACAGTTTTTTTCGGCAATGGCTGCGCCCCTGATTGCGGTAGTGAAAATCAAATTTCGATTTTCTGAACACCAGGTTGAAACCATTTTCGGATAGGTGACTTGATCCATACCACTGCGTGGAAAAGCCAGATAACGGATAGTAATTCCGTAGCCATTGAGTAAGGAGATTTCACTATGTAAACGCTGACAATACTGACAGTCGACATCTGTAAATACAGTAAGCGTGGCTTTTGATTCACCCTCAGCAGGATAAATGATCATATCTGCTTCATCGAGAGCCGCCAGTTTCTCAATTCGAATTTCATTACGATGACTTTCGCCAAGATTTACCAGACCTTGTTCCGTAGCACGATACATATCCGTGGGCAGGAAATACTGTGCATCAGCACTGGCGTAGATAAGTTGGCCGTTCTGGATTCTGACTTCATAGAGTCCATCTATCGGACTGGTGGAGATAGACTGAATACTGATACCTGATTGAGTGTCGATCAGGACCTGACGGATTGCAGCTACTTCCGGAGTCTCATCAATAAGACTGCTCTGCAGGCCCGCAGCATTCTGGGCAATAGCAGGTAGTGTCAACACCAGGGAAAGTGCCAGAAAAGCGCCTGCTATAGACGCTTTGATTGTGAAGTGATTAATAAGCTTAACTGGCATGCCGCCCCCTCTGGATTAATGGCCCCTGCTCGGGCCTATGTGCTTGAAGGCATTGTAGCAAGCCGCCAGGCGGCTTATCAATTAACCTTGCTGTCCTGCTTTTTTGTCCAGTTTTTCCGTAATACGTGCAGCACGGCCAGTCAGTTCCCTCAAATAATAGAGTTTGGCCTGACGTACATCACCACGACGTTTCAGCGTAATACTCTCTATCATTGGGCTATGTGCCTGGAAAGTTCTCTCCACGCCAACACCATGGGACATTTTTCGAACAGTAAATGCAGAATTCAGGCCTCTGTTACGTTTTCCAATAACGATGCCTTCAAATGCCTGCAGACGCTCACGATCACCTTCCTTGATACGCACCTGCACAACAATTAAGTCACCAGGACCGAATTCAGGGATATCAGTCTTCAACTGGGCTTGTTCTACTTTTTGAATAATGGTGTTCTTGCCACTCATTGCCTTACTCCAATTTTCTAAATCAGGTTAACTGTCGCTTTTACTTTTTTGCCAATAACTTATGTATTTAACTAACTTATATTTATAACTATTTTAATTCGTTAATTCGCTTTTCCACCATGACTGTTTTCATGTTTGCCATATTCGCTGATAAATTCATCCAGCAAGGCTTTTTGATCAGCTTCTAATGCAAGTTTCTCCAGTAAATCCGGTCTTCTTAACCATGTCCTGCCCAAACTTTGCTTCAATCGCCAGCGCGCTATAGCCGCATGATCACCACTCAACAATACTTCCGGTACTGTCTGTCCGGCTATGTTTTCAGGCCGGGTATAGTGTGGATAATCCAAAAGACCCTCAGCAAAGGAGTCTTCTGCAGCCGAATCTTCATGCCCCAGTGCTCCGGGCTGAAGTCGAATCATGGCATCCATCAAGACCATCGCTGCCAGTTCGCCACCACTGATGACATAGTCACCTAGCGAGTATTCTTCATCCACCAGATTTTTTATAACCCGTTCATCAATTCCTTCATAGCGACCACAAAGCAAAACCAGACTGCTTTGCCGGGCCAGATCTACAATATCCTTTTGCTCCAGAGGCTTACCCTGCGGGCTCAGATACAGCACCTTGGCTTGCTTTCCGGCTCTGCTCACTGCAGCACTCGCTGCTGCAATTGCTGCGCTGACTGGTTCTGTCTTCATCAGCATGCCCGGTCCACCACCGTAGGGCCTGTCATCAACTGTACGGTGCCTGTCTTCCGTAAAATCCCGTGGATTCAAGAAGTACGTTTTAACCAGTTCCTGCTTTACCGCCCTGCCACTTACGCCATATTCGGTGAGAGCACTAAACATTTCCGGGAATAAAGTGACTATGGCTATGTCCATCACATTCCCTATATTTTATTTTCAAGCCCAACTGACCCGGCTCTAGTAGTCTTTTTCCCAGATCACCCTGATTTCACGCAGATCCAGGTCAATACTGTCTATTACCCGGCCGCGGAGGTAGGGAATTAATCTTTCTTCCTCATCAATACTGTTCTTATCCGCTTTTACAACCAATACATCATTTGCGCCGGTTTCAAGCAGATGATCCACAATACCCAGATCATCACCATTCAGGGTAAGAACCCGTAATCCCTGCAATTGATACCAATAGTATTCATCTTCCTTTAATTCAGGCAACAGGGCTTTTTCTATATATAAATCCTTACCTGTATATGCTCTGGTATGGTCCCTGTCATCACAATCTTTAATATGGCCTACAAAGCCTTTGCCCTGAACCCTGCTTTGATCTATTTCCAGTCCAACCAGTGTATTCGACTGAGGCGTCAGAAAGTGCCGGTAAGAGAGTATATTTTCCTTGGGATCAGAGAATGAAATCAGCTTTACCCAGCCTTTTATGCCGTAAGGGGCACCAACACGTGCAACCTTCACATACTTCCCATTTTGCTCAGAGAGTTGCTCTGAAAGCAGATCAGAAAGCTGTGGATCAGACATTTAAGCTGCCACTGCTTCCTTTACCAAAGTGGCTACACGATCGCTCAACTGGGCACCTTGACCTTGCCAGTATTCGATACGTTCCATGTCAATACGCAGCCTCTCTTCCTGACCTTTTGCACCAGGATTAAAGAATCCGACACGCTCAACAAAACGACCATCCCGAGCCTCACGCTTATCAGCCACGGTTAAATGATAAAAAGGACGTTTCTTGGCACCGCCGCGTGAAAGTCTAATCATTAACATAAGTTATTGTTCCTAAATAATAAATTCGGTTTTACAGCAGTTTTATACAAAGTACTTTACAACCGGTATTTTCCGGACCGGAAAAAGGCGGGTATTCTATGTTAAAAGTTACAGCATTGGAACCTTTTAGAGCCCTTATCTTGGGTATTTCACCTAAATAAGGCTACTGTCATCTGCCGGGAAAGCCCCCGCCAGGCGGAGGCATACCGCCAGGAGGATTCATCCCTCCCATGCCGCGCATCATATTGGCCAGTTTCCCGCCTTTCATTTTCTTCATTACGCGCTGCATTTGCTTGTGCTGCTTGATCAACCTGTTTAGATCCTGAATATTGGTACCTGAACCCAAGGTGATCCGTCGCTTACGTGAGCCATTCAGTAAATCCGGATTACGCCTTTCCTGCATGGTCATGGAATTAATGATTGCCTCCATTCGCGCAAACATCTTCTCGTCAACCCGCCCAGCCGCAGCCTGAGCCATACCGCTCATACCCGGCATCTTATCCAGCAGGTTAGTGATACCTCCCATATTTTGCATTTGCTGCAATTGTTCCTTGAAATCTTCCAGGTCAAAGCGTTTGCCACGCTTTATTTTAGCCGCCAGACGCTGGGCTTTTTTCTTGTCTACATTCTTCTCAACATCCTCAATCAGCGAGAGCACATCACCCATACCCAGAATTCGCGAAGCAAGACGATCGGGATGAAAGGCTTCCAGGGCATCTATCTTTTCTCCGACACCCAGGAATTTGATTGGCTTACCAGTAAGGTGACGTACAGATAAAGCTGCTCCACCTCTGGCATCACCATCGGTTTTGGTCAGAATGACGCCTGTCAGAGCCAGGGCATCATTAAAAGCCTTGGCCGTATTGGCAGCATCCTGGCCCGTCATGGAGTCAACCACAAACAAGGTTTCTGCCGGGTTTATCGCGGCATGCAAGGCCTTGATTTCAGACATCATTTCTTCATCAATGGCAAGGCGACCGGCGGTATCCACAAACAACACATCGATAAAACGCTTTTTGGCTTCCGCTAATGCATTCTTAACGATGGCTTCGGGTTTCTGACTAATATCACTGGGGAAAAAGCTGACCCCGACCTCCCCGGCCAGGGTTTCCAATTGTTTTATCGCAGCCGGACGGTAAACATCAGCACTCACGACCATGACAGATTTTTTCTGTTTGTTCTTAAGCCACAATGCCAGTTTGGCGACAGTTGTGGTTTTACCGGCCCCCTGTAAACCAGCCATCAGTATCACGGCCGGAGGCACAACTTTCAGGTTTAGCTCTTCATTGCTGTTACCCATCAAGGCCTGTAATTCAGCCTGAACGATTTTCAGAAAAGCCTGACCGGGATTCAGGCTACTGCTGACTTCCTGACCAATCGCACTCTTTTTAACCTGTTCGATAAAATCTTTAACCACAGGCAGAGCCACGTCAGCTTCGAGTAGCGCTTTACGCACCTCACGTAAACTTTCCTGAATATTGTCTTCGGTTAACTTGGATTTACCGGTTATACTTTTTAAAGCGCCGGATAAACGCTCCGTTAATGTTTCAAACATCTAAGATCACTTCTTCACTGGCTTTTGATCGTGTAATTCTACAACAAAAAAGCTTCTATGGCGTGCGTACTTATGAGAGACTTTCTTCATGCTAGCAACAGTTTCAGGTATCATTGCCGTCGCCTTATATTTATTGGGGACTTACTTCCAGAGTCAGAGTTTATTCCATGATCGCAACAGACGGCAGCTTGTACTAAGTTGTGGCGCTTTTGCTCTCGTCGCCCATTTAATTAACATGAATGCGGTTATAAACACACCGGAAGGATATAATTTCGGTTTCTTCAAGATTGCTACCCTTTTCAGTTTTGCCATCTCAGCCCTGGTAGTCCTGAGCAGCCTGAAAAAACCGCTGGAAAATCTCTTTCTATTGATTTTCCCAATCGCCGTTATCAGTATTTTATGCTCCCTGTTGCTGCCCGGTACTTATACCTTACAGACTGAATATACGAATGGTGTGGCTTTGCATATTGTGCTTGCCATTCTGGCAACCAGCATCATTACAATCGGCGCAGTACAGGCCGTTTTTATGGCCTACGAGAATCAACAGTTGAAACAGAAACACGGCTTTCGTCTGATTCAGCATATGCCGCCCCTGCAAACCATGGAAAGCCTGCTCTTTGAAATTGTCTGGGTCGGAATCTTTCTGCTTAGCGGTGTTATTGTCACCGGTATATTATTTACAGATGATTTTCTTGGTCAGCACTTATCTCACAAGACCGTTCTCTCCATTACATCCTGGTTCGTGTTTGCCGTTTTATTGTGGGGTCGACACAGGGCAGGCTGGCGTGGCACAACTGCAATACGCTGGACCCTGGCTGGTTTTGTTTTTTTGATTTTGGCTTATTTTGGCAGCAAGTTCGTCCTTGAATTGATCCTTAACCGTGTGTAAGACACAGCAAAGCTTTAGCCATTCAAATGAATAATATCTCCCTGGAAAGCCTGTTTGGCATCTTACTGTTTTTGATCATTGCATCAGGGTACTTCTCCAGTTCCGAGACGTCGATGATGGCGCTCAACCGCTATCGCTTACGTCATCTCGTCAAGCATCATCATAAAGGCGCCATCAGAGCCAGCAAATTACTCGAACAACCTGACAGACTGATTGGCATCATTTTGATTGGCAATAATTTTGTCAATATTCTTGCTTCAGCAATAGCCACCATAATTGCCGTACGTCTGTTTGGCGATGCCGGCATACTCATCGCCACCATATTGCTGACCATTGTTATTCTGATATTTTCAGAAGTTACACCGAAAACGATTGCCGCAGTTCACCCTGAAAAGATCGCGTTTCCTTTCAGCATACCCTTAAGTATTCTGTTGCGGGTGTTCTACCCTCTGGTATGGATGGTTAATACCGTATCAAATGCGCTGGTACGTCTGCTGGGTTTCGACATGGATGACGAGGACTCCCACCACCTCAGCACAGAGGAATTAAAAACGGTGGTCTATGAAGCCGGATCACGTCTTTCGGTACGAAGGCAAAGTATGCTGGTCAATATTCTGGATTTGGGAAAGGTCACGGTGAGCGATATCATGATTCCACGTAACGAGGTTGTCGGCATCAACATTGATGATGATATTGACAGTATTATGCAAACCATCTCTAACAGCCACCATACCCGTCTGCCCATCTATAAAGAAAACCTCAATAATGTAGTAGCCATTCTGCACATGCGGAATACTGCACAGTTGATAGACCTTGATGAAGTCACCAAGGAAGAATTGATGCGACTGACCAGGGAAAGTTACTTTGTTCCTGAAACTACTTCACTACACAACCAACTGATCAATTTCCAAAAACAGAAACGTCGAATTGCCATGGTGGTTGATGAATATGGCGACGTGCAGGGTATTGTTACCCTGGAAGATATTCTGGAAGAAATTGTCGGTAATTTTACGACCAATCTGGCGGATGAAACCGAAGACATACATCCTCAGGCTGACGGATCCTACCTGATTGACGGCAGCGCTAACATTCGTGAAATAAATCGCGCACTGGATTGGGATTTGCCGATTGACCGGGCTAAAACCCTGAACGGCCTGTTAACAGATTATCTGGAAAATATTCCGGAAAACAATGTGGCAATTCAACTGCCTTTCTATCGGGCTGAAGTTATGCAGGTCAAAGACAACATGATTAAGAATGTTCGTATGTGGTATTACGACCCTGATGAAGAAACCAAACAGACACCCTTGTTCTAGTTATTAAGACCGGTATGAATTATTGTAACCAATGCGGTTCAAGTATTAGTAAGCTAATCCCACCAGCAGATGATCGTGAACGATTTGTTTGTGAGGGCTGTGGTTATATTCATTACCAAAACCCTCGAATAATTGTTGCTACGCTGCCCTGTTATGAAGATAAAGTACTTTTATGCAAACGCGCTATTGAGCCACGCTACGGACTCTGGACCCTGCCTGGCGGATTTATGGAAAACGGTGAAACTACACACCATGGCGCACTGCGTGAAACACGTGAAGAAGCTTGTGCCGAAGTCGAATTGTTGGATATCTACAGTTTATACAATCTGCCACAGATTAATCAGGTGCATATTTTTTTTCGGGCCACTATGCAGAATTTAAATTTTTCAGCCGGCGCTGAAAGCCTTGAAGTAAGACTTTTCACCGAAGCTGAAATACCCTGGGATAAAATGGCTTTCACTCCGGTTTCAGAGACCCTAAAGCATTATTTCGAAGACAGAAAAAAAGGTGCGTTCCCGATGCATTGTGCCGAAGTCTGTACAGACCCTGATACTGATACACGCATAAGCCGACGTCTTTAAGCCATGTTCATACCAACCACAAAAGTAAATACAACAAATGCAACCAGTAAACAGCAGGATGATGTCATTGCCGATGAAGAACCTCTCGAAATCCGGCTGGGCTATATCGATAATGAACGTGGCCGGGTGCATAAAAGTATAGCCATTACCATGCGCAGTCCGGGTATGGATGTAGAGTTAACCCTGGGCTTTCTGTTTAGTGAAAATGTTATTCAATCTATCAGCCAGATTATGGACATTGATACCAGCAAGGAAAACCTGATCCGCATAGAACTTTCCGAAAAAATAAGTTTTGATATGAAACGCCTTGAAAGGCATTTCTATACCACATCCAGTTGTGGTGTTTGTGGCAAGGCATCTCTGGAAGCACTAAGTATTGCCGGAGCAGAAGCTATCCAAACAAACCAGTTTCAGATTAATGCCAGGCATATCTCCACTCTGGGTAAAAATTTAAGGGTGAAGCAGAATATGTTTCACAGTACCGGAGGAACACATGCTTGCGGCCGTTTTGATAAGCTGGGGGTAGTACTCGATATTGCTGAAGATATTGGTCGCCATAACGCTATGGATAAACTGATCGGTAAACAGCTGATTGCAAAGTCTCTTCCTCTGTTAAATCACGGCTTAATTGTCAGTGGCCGCGCAAGCTTTGAGCTTATGCAAAAGGCCCTTATGGCACAATGCCCTATGCTGGTCGCAGTTGGAGCACCGTCATCACTGGCAGTTGAACTTGCACAGGAATTTAATATCACTCTGGTAGGTTTTTTAGGTGATGAAGGATTCAACATTTATCATGATGATGAACGCATCATAATCTGACCTTAAAGCGGAATGAATGCTTACATTCATCTGCCTTGCATCTGCCATATGCCCACTTTCAGCTCTTATTCAGCAGTTTTCAGCTACCTACCTTTTACTTAGCCCAGTAAGCTTATTTTAAGCAGCATGAACTTTTTTCGCGCCCTTGATACCGACCGGGAATATTATCATCAGTATCAGCAACACCATGAGTATGTCTTTATCAATGGAATACTGCAGCAGGAAATCATCAGGTAAATTCACGGCAAGACTCATTAACAGCACGATGATAATTAAAAACAGGCCCCGGTACATCAACAAGCCAGTAACAACCATGGCCCCCAGAGCAATCAGCATGTAATCAGTTTCCATTCCGATTCGTTCAAGTAAAGCCTGACTCAGGGTCACCCCTAATGTCATGAAAATTATCAATACATATAGAAACATGTCGTTGTACCGCCTCAACAGCCCTCATGAGCACTTCCACTACTGCTTTTTGTCAGTGTCTGCCCTGCCAGCTATTTTTAAGCTATGTTAGAATGGACCACGAATTGCATCCCTATGGTACGTAAAGCGTCATGCTGGATACTGTTAATACCATCACAAAAAATCATTTTCAGGATTGGCATCAGGATGAGGCTACTAGCCTGCTCTTAGATTTCGATATTGATGACAATACTATTCTCGACGCACTGCATCTTTGCCAAAATACGTTTGGCTATATTGATAAAGAACTCATTCCACTGCTCGCTAAAATTTTTAATTTGTCACGTGCTGAAGTACAAGGCGTTGTCAGTTTCTATCCTGACTTTCGTGAACAAAAACCAGGCGCCTATATCTTAAAAATATGCCAGGCAGAATCTTGTCAGGCACTGGGGTCAGATAAGTTGACAGCAGATATTAAAAAATTTCTTGATCTTGATTTTCACCAGACAAATTCGGAAGCGGATATTACTCTGGAACCCGTTTACTGCCTGGGCAATTGTTCCTGCTCTCCCAATGTGATGATTAATTCACGTATTTTAAGCCGTGTCGAAAGTGAGAAGCTAAAACAACTATTACAGCAACTAGGCAACACTTAAAATGCCTGCTGTCTATTTACCCAGAGACACTACCGCCCTCTCCTTGCATGCTGAAGAATTACTCATTGCTCTTCAGCAGGAAGCCGCTAAACGCGAAATTGACTTAAGCATAATCAGAAACGGGTCACGTGGCGCCGCCTGGCTGGAACCTTTACTGGAAGTTGAAAAAAATGGACAACGTATCGCCTATGGCCCGGTACAGATAACAGATATCAAGAGTCTGTTTGATGCTGATTTTTTAAATGCCGGTGAACATACACTAAAACTTGGCGATATAAATGACATCCCCTGGTTTAAACAACAACAACGATTAACCTTTAGCCGCTGCGGCAATACCGATGCACTGTCTATAGATGATTACGTTAAACACGATGGCTTCAAGGGCTTTCAAACTGCGCTTGGCTTAACAGGCCAGGAAATCATAGAGACACTCATCGATTCCGGCTTGCGCGGTCGTGGTGGCGCAGCATTTCCAACCGGTCTGAAATGGAAGACTGTTGCGGACGCTGAAGCTGATTGCAAATACATAGTTTGTAATGCGGATGAAGGTGATAGCGGTACATTTTCAGACCGCCTGCTAATGGAAGGCGACCCTTTCTGCCTGATCGAAGGTATGTTAATCGCCGGAATCGCTATTGGCGCTGAACTCGGTTTTATCTATCTGCGCTCGGAATACCCACTATGTAAAACAATTCTTGACGAAGCGCTGACCAAAGCCCGACAGACTGGCTGGCTGGGCAAAAACATTCAGGGCAGCGGCATAAATTTTGATATCCGTTTACATATCGGTGCCGGGGCCTACATCTGTGGCGAAGAAACATCCTTACTGGAAAGTCTGGAAGGCAAACGCGGACAGATTCGTTATAAGCCGCCCCTGCCAGCAATCCATGGTTTACATGGCAAACCCACCATCGTAAATAACGTAATCAGTTTCGCTTCAGTACCCATTATTCTTGCCAGGGGCGCTGCATTTTACGCACAGTTTGGCAATGCGCAATCACTGGGCAGTATGCCTTTCCAACTCGGCGGCAACATCAAGCGAGGCGGGATGCTCGAAATTCCCTTTGGTCTTAGCCTGAGAGAAATAATCGAGGATTTTGGCGCTGGCACCCTGAGTGGGAATCCGGTAGCGGCAGTTCAGGTTGGCGGTCCTCTGGGTGCCTATTTTTCAGCAGATCAACTGGATATCCCGCTGGAATATGAAGCATTCAGTGCGGCTGGAGGCATGCTTGGACATGGCGGCATCGTTGTCTTTGACGACTCCATCAACCTCCTGAAACAAGCCCGCTTTGCCATGCAATTCTGTGCTCTTGAATCCTGCGGCAAATGTACGCCTTGCCGCATCGGCTCTGTGCGGGGAGTAGAAATCATCGACAAGATTCGCGATACTCAGCATGCAAAGGAATTAAGTACACACTATGAATTGCTGAATGATCTTTGCGACACCATGGAATCAGCCTCACTTTGTGCTATGGGCGGCCTGACACCAATCCCGGTTCGAAGTGCGATTAAACTCTATCAGATATCCACTCAGGCAGATAAAACACAGTCATGAGCCTATTTAAAGAAATAGACTTCGGCACACGGACCTCCAAAAACCAGCAACTGGTCAGTCTGGAAATTGATGGACAAACAGTGCTTGTTCCTGAAGGCACCAGCATCATGCGTGCCGCCAAACAACTGGGTACCAGTATCCCCAGACTCTGTGCTACTGACAGCCTGGAAGCATTTGGTTCCTGTCGACTGTGTCTGGTAGCAATTGAAGGACGTAATGGTACACCGGCTTCATGTACAACACCGGTAGCCGAAGGAATGATTGTTCATACCCAAAATGAAAAACTGGCCAAACTGCGTAAAGGCGTGATGGAACTCTATATATCGGATCACCCTCTGGATTGCCTGACCTGCAGTGCCAATGGCGATTGTGAATTACAGGATGCTGCGGGTGAAGTCGGCTTACGTGAAGTGCGATACGGCTACGCAGGGAAAAACCATCTGCAGGCCGGGACCGACAATTCCAACCCTTACTTCTCCTTTGATGCCAGCAAATGCATTGTTTGTTCCCGCTGTGTCAGAGCCTGTGATGAAATACAGGGCACCTTTGCCCTCACCATCAGTAAACGCGGTTTTGAATCCCATGTTAGTGCCGGCATTGAAGAAAGTTTTCTCGATTCCGAATGTGTTTCCTGTGGTGCCTGTGTACAAGCATGCCCCACTGCCAGCCTGATGGAAAAATCTGTAATAGAGCATGGCATCCCGGAGCATAGCGTGGAGACTACCTGTGCCTACTGTGGTGTTGGTTGTACCTTCCGCGCTGAAATGAAGGGTGATCAGTTGCTGCGCATGATTCCGGCCAAAAGCGGCAAGGCCAATGAAGGGCACTCCTGTGTAAAGGGCCGCTTTGCCTGGGCTTATACCAGTCATAAAGAAAGGATTCTAAATCCAATGCTGCGCGCATCCATTAATGATCCCTGGCAGGAAGTAAGCTGGGATGAAGCCATTCAGTTTACTGCCAGACGTTTTAAAGAGCTGCAGCAAGAATACGGGCGTAAAGCCATCGGCGGCATTTCCTCTTCGCGCACTACTAATGAAGAAGTCTATGTTGTACAAAAACTGGTGCGTGCAGGTTTTGCTAATAACAATATAGATACCTGTGCACGAGTCTGCCATTCCCCTACCGGTTTCGGGTTGAATAAGACACTTGGCACTTCTGCCGGAACTCAGGATTTCATCAGCGTGGAAAGCAGCGATTTAATCTTGCTGATAGGTGCAAATCCAACTGATGCACATCCTGTCTTTGCCTCCAGAATGAAAAAGCGCTTACGCGAAGGCGCAGAAATTATCGTTGCCGATCCCCGACGCATAGACATGGTTGAGAGTCCTCATATTAAGGCAGCCATCCATTTACCATTACTGCCCGGCACCAATGTTGCCTTGATCAATGCGCTGGCCCATACCATCGTTGAGGAGAATCTTTTTGAGCGGGACTATATCAGGGAACGTTGCGATACAGCCCTATTCGAACACTGGCTGACATTTATCAGACAGGAACGAAATGCCCCCGAAGCTGTTTCTCATCTTTTGGGGGTAAGTGCAGAACTTATCAGACATGCGGCTCGTCTTTATGCAAAAGCCGAACGTGCTGCTATTTATTATGGCCTGGGTGTCACTGAACATTCACAGGGCTCCACCATGGTAATGGGAATGGCAAATCTTGCCATGCTGACCGGCAACATTGGTTTTAATGGCACTGGTATTAATCCCTTGCGCGGCCAGAACAATGTGCAAGGCTCCTGTGATATGGGATCCTTTCCACACGAGCTACCCGGCTACCGGCCGGTAGGCGATGAAGCTACCCGCCTGAGTTTCGAAAAAGACTGGGGAGTCAGCCTCGACAGTGAATCCGGTTTCAGAATTCCAAATATGTTTAATGAATCCATAAAGGGCAGCTTCAAAGGAATGTACATACAGGGTGAGGACGTCGCACAATCTGATCCCGATGTTCATCATGTTGAAGCAGCCCTACGCAATCTGGATTGTCTGGTTGTGCAGGATTTATTTCTCAATGAAACCGCCAAGTACGCACATGTGTTCCTCCCCGGGACTTCGTTCCTGGAGAAAGATGGCACCTTTACAAATGCCGAACGACGTCTCGGCAGAGTCAGACCAGCCATAAAACCGCTTACCGGCAAGCACGAATGGCAAATCACTATGGAGATAGCCCAGGCCATGGGCTATGCCATGCACTACAATAACTCTTCAGAAATCATGGATGAAATTGCTCGCTTAACCCCGACATTCAGCAGGGTCAGCTTTGAGAAACTTGATCGTGAAGGCAGCCTGCAATGGCCCTGTAATGATCAGGCACCGCATGGGACACCCATCATGCACATTGATAATTTTGTGCGTGGCAAAGGAGCTTTTGAAATTACAGAATTTGTACCTACCCTGGAAAAAGTTACAGCAAAATTTCCCTTGCTCTTAACGACTGGCCGAATTCTGAGTCAATACAACGTTGGTGCCCAGACACGCCGTACTGCAAACAATATCTGGCATCCGGAGGACATACTGGAAATTCATCCCCACGATGCAGATGAACGAGGCATCAAAAACGGTGACCTGCTTATGATAAGGAGCCGCAAGGGGGAAACGTCCCTGCATGCTTTAATCTCGGAACGTATGCAACCCGGTGTCGTCTATACGACTTTTCATATGCCCTTCTCAGGTGCCAATATTGTCACCACTGAATTCAGTGACTGGGCCACCAGTTGTCCGGAATATAAAGTTACCGCTGTGCAATGTGAATTAACCGATCATATTTCTGAATGGCAGCAACACTATCTGGATTATCAGAAGCAACACAGCGAAACCGGAAGAGATTTGCTGGCCTGATTTACACGCTGTTCCCTGCTAGTGTGAATTGTGTAAATACGCGGTACTTTTACATTAGCCACTCTGCCTGGCTTTTATCAACTGTTTCAGTAGGGTATTCTTCGACTTCCTTAGCAGAACTACACACGAAGATAACGATCATGCCCTTTCCTAAATTACTTAGCACACTGGCACTATCTTCCGTTCTCTGTCAGCAACTTTATGCACAAGAAGCCCTGCTAACAACAGTTTCAGTAAACTCAAAAAGTGTAGTGATTTCACACACCGAAACGCCTCCGCTTATCGACGGCATTATCGATGACGAGGTCTGGACGAATGCCACATTTATTGACGATCTGCATCAAGTCAATCCGGTTGAGTATGCGGCTCCCTCTGAGCCTACTGAAATCTATATGCTTTATGATGCTGATGCGATATACGTAGCCGTTAGACTATTTATAAATCCTGAAGACCTTACCGACAATATCCTACGTCGAACCGGCAATGTTATAAACGACGATAATATTGTCATCAATGTAGACCCTTTCAACAATCAACGTAGCGGTTATTATTTTGGCGTCAATGCCAACGGTGTACGAGTCGATGGTATATTTCAGAATGTTACCCAGCCCGATAATGACTGGGACTCTATCTTCTTTGTGGAAACAAGCCGTTTTGAAGGTGGCTGGATTGCGGAATTTGCTATCCCCTTCAGATCACTCTCTTTTGACCCTAATTCCAGTACCTGGGGCCTGAATTTCACCCGCTCTATTCAAAGTAAAAATGAATTGATTGCCTGGCAAAGCTATAACCGACGATTTGATCCAAGTAGTTATGGAGAGTTGAGAGGACTGAACAATATTAATCAGGGCCTCGGACTGGATATTATACCTTCGTTCAGCATGAGTTCTGCACGTAGGTTTTCTCCAGATAATACCGAGGATAATTTTGAACCAAGCCTGGATATGGTTTATAAAATCACCTCATCTTTAAACGGTTCATTAACAATTAATACCGATTTTTCATCTGCTGAAGTTGATAATCGGCAGGTCAATTTAACTCGTTTTAACCTGTTTTTTCCGGAAAAACGTGATTTCTTTTTACGTGAATCCGACATTTTCCAATTTGGACGCATCGGCGCTTCCAACGCCCTGGGTGGCGGACAAAATGGCAGACCTTTCTTTTCCAGGAATATCGGACTCGGCAGCTCCGGTGAATCTGTTGATTTGAATTACGGCGCCAAAGTCAGTGGCAGAATAGGCAAACTGGATATCGGCGCATTAAGTATCCGTCAGGATGCACAGGCTGCCGTTGATGCCAGCACACTGTCTGTTGTGCGTGCCAACATGGGGCTGGTTGGCGAATCTACCCTGGGCTTTATCATGACTGACGGCAACCCACGTTCAAACCTCGACAATAGCTTGTATGGTGTGGATTATCTCTATCGCAATTCAGGCCTATCCGGCGGCCGCAGTCTTGAAGCATCTGGCTGGTATCAGGCTTCAGATACTGAAGGCCTTTCAGATAACGATAGTGCTGCCGGTGCTGGTTTTGCCTTAACCAATAACACTGGGTTTAATGGCGGACTTGCTGTTAAACGCTTCGAGAGCAATTTTAATCCTGCTCTCGGCTTTGCCAATCGCAAAAACGTAGATGATTATTCCGTACAAAGCGGTTACAGCCACCGTTTTTCCAGTGGCTATTTTCAAACCTATGACTTCAGACTCACAGGGCGCCGTTATAATGCCATTGGCGCTGGCCTTGAATCCCAATCAATACTTTTCCAACCCTTCAGTATAAGTAACAGAAGTGGCGACCGACTCTTATGGATATCGAAATATAACAAAGAGGTCTTGGCTGCGCCTTTTGAGATTTCTCCGGGTGTAGTCATCCCTGCCGGGGAGTATCACTTTAGCGACGATGGCTTTACCTTCAGCACCGCTGGTTTTAGAGAATGGTCTGGCAGTTTTTCCTACATTCACGGAAGTTTCTACAGCGGCAACTTTGATCGTTCCTGGGCTGATATAACCTGGAAACCCAGTGCCAGATTCAGTACTACATTAGAATATGACGTACAGCTTGTTGATCTGCCCGAAGGTAAATTTACTACCCGCATTATTAGCGGTGCTATTGATTATATATTTTTCAATAATCTCTCTTGGACCAACCTGATTCAGTACGATAACGTTAGCGAAACACTGGGTATCAATATGCGCTTACACTGGGTTCCCGAAGAAGGACAGGAATTTTACTTCGTCATTAATCAGCTTATGGAAGATTATGACCGGGATAATAAATTTCAGTCAGAATTTACCGATTTCACCATTAAATTCAGCTATACATTCCGCTATTAAAGTTCTGTATTTCTTTGCTGAATTTTAATGCCTGCGAGATACCGGCCACTCTTTTTTTCTTAGCCTTTGGCAGTCCTGCATACAGTTGCTGGTTCTGTTTTAGGCGCATCTATGGCAGTATTCAGTAACACGCCAATAAAAATAAAAAAACAGGTGCCTCTTATGCTTCGCAAACTCACACTCTTCCTGCTATTTAGCTCTGGTGCCAGTCTAGTCTCGGCGCATCACAGTAATGTTGCCATGTTTGATACCAGCCAGAAAATTGAAGTCACCGGTGTAATAGAGCAAATTTCCTGGCGTAATCCACACGGTTATATTCTCTTCAGGGTAGATGACGGGGCTGGCAATTCCAGACTCTGGCGAGCTGAGACTATCGCTGCCAGTGTCATGCGCAATCGCGGCATACAGGGCGATGCCATCGAAGTCGGTGACCGGGTCACTATCGCCGGTTCGCCTTCAAAGACAGAGCGCCCGGAAATTCTGGCCAGTAATATGCTATTACCTGGCGGCTATGAATTTGATTTCGGCAATGGTACGGCCTATTTCCCGGCTGGCAAGGCTGGCAATATTATTGGTTATCTGGACGATAGTTCCGGTGTCGATGTTGAAACGTCAATGGCCTCAGCAGATGGCATTTTCCGAACCTGGAGCACCATCATGAGTGATCCGCAAGCCTTTCCGATGTTCCGTGGCGGTTACCCCTTAAATGCTGCCGGCGAAGCAATCCATGCGCAGTGGGATCCCTGGGACAACGCACTGTTGCAGTGCGGCACCAAAGGAACACCACTGATTATGATGACCCCTTTCCCGGTTGAATTTGCTGAAGTCGGGGATACTATCGAAATGCATATGGAAGAATATGATGCGATGCGCACTATCCACATGAACCCGAATGCACCTGCTCCGGAAGAACACAGCATGTTTGGCTTTTCCCGTGGTCACTGGGAAGGCAGTACCCTGGTGGTAGAAACCGATCATATCAGCGCCGGCTATTTCAGTTGGGAAGGCGAACCTCAAAGTGACCAGATCTCTGTCGTTGAACGCTTTATGCCCTCTGCTGATTTTGAACGCATGGACTATCGCCTCAGCGTCACAGACCCGGTTTACTACACAGAACCTTTTGAGTTAAGTAAATATTTTGTCTGGCTGCCCTATCGTTCGGTAAACCCCTATGAATGTCTGGAACAAGAGTATTAAAAAAACACTGCGAGCTTTTATTTACCATCATCTGCCAAGAGCAGAGAAATATAGAGATTTAAAAGAGGACATATGGGCACAACTTTAGCAGGTGCAATAATAGTCATCATTTTAGTAACTATAGTTGCTGCGGTGTCTACAAAGCAGCAAAAAGATAAAACTAAAGATTGATATCTGTGCAACTGATGCCTGCTATCCCCCAAAAGAAATGCCGACATATCTTTTTATAGAGTGACTAATTGCAAAGGGCAGAAATGAAGGAGCGGCTATGCTTAAATATATAAACCTGATACCCCTTTATATTCGCTTTATCGTCTGCGGTTTACTCTCTACAACTGTATTTGCTCAGAGCATGAGTGGACAATCTCTACACACTCTAAACTCTTCCGGTTCAGAGCGCAGCTATGTACTGTATATCCCTCCACACGAAACCAATGCCAGCTTGCCACTGGTTTTCAACTTTCACGGCTCAGGCAGTACTCCGGAAAGGCAGGAAGCCCAAACCGACTTTATGCGTCTGGCAGAAACTTATGCCTTCGCCCTGGTATATCCGGTTGGTGCCTTTACCAATTCAGTCACTGCGGGCAGCTGGAATGCCAATCTGGATACTGGTGTTGATGATGTGCAATTTGCCCGTGACATCATCGAAGACGTAGCCAGTCTGCTCAATATCGATAGGAAGCGAATTTATTCTACGGGGATGTCCGGTGGCGGTCGCATGACCAGCAGACTCGCCTGTGAGCTTTCTGATGTACTGGCTGCTGCTGCCCCTGTTGCAGGACTTCAATATCCTGATGATTGTGACTTGAAAAGACCCATACCCCTGCTGTCATTTCACAGTATGGATGATGCTACCAATCAATATGAGGTCTCCGGCGCTTCCCGTCCCTACTGGCGAATGGGCGTGGAAACCGCACTCGATAAATGGCGTCAGGCCAATGACTGTACACTCACCAACAGCAGTGACAAACTTTCTCAAAGGGTGACTTTTTATCAATGGCCTGATTGCGCCGGTTCAGCCGAAATACAGTTCTATCAACTGTCCGATGGCGGACATACCTGGCCAAATTCGCCAATCGACAGTTCCAATAAGGACATCAATGCCAGTGAACTGATCTGGGAATTTTTCAGCAAACATACATTACCCTGAACCATGGCTTGATATTCACGGGTTAAAAAAATCAACCATTAGACGAGACTTTTCAAAGCAAAAGCTTTTATGCTTGCTACACATCACCTAACATTTCAAAATGTTTTTAACTACACAAAAATCAGGTTGAGAAACAATGCCTAAAAATAAAACCCAATATGAAAGCGAACAAGTAGCCGGCAATGGCTTACTGCACAGACGGCTGTTTTTATCGGGCGGCATGGCATTGGTTGGCGCCGGATTCCTTGGCGTAAAACAAGCCCAGGCTGCCAATCCCACAGACTTTCCTGACTGGATGCGGGTCGAAGGAAGCTCTGCCGGAGAATACGGACTGCGTTCCAGCCATGAGTCTGATGTCGTCAGATTGGTTAATCCAAGACAGGGAGCAGTAGCTATTGCCAGCGGCTCCAGAACACCACTAGAGCGACTCGAAGGAATGATTACACCCAATGCGCTACATTTTGAGAGACATCACTCAGGGATTCCTGATATTAACCCGGACCAGCATCGGCTGATGCTTCATGGCATGGTGCAAAGACCACTAAGTTTTAGTATGGATGCACTGCATCGTTACCCGATGGAAACCCGAACCCACTTTATAGAGTGTTCCGGAAACAGCCGCGCACTTAACGCTGCCAATCCGGTGCAGGGAACTGCAGGTAGTTTACATGGCTTACTTTCCTGTACGGAATGGACCGGCATTCCGCTCGCAATATTACTGGACGAAGCGGGACTTGATCCGTCAGCAAGCTGGTTATTGGCCGAAGGGGCAGACGCCGCAGCCATGAGTCGCAGTATTCCCTTAGACAAAGCTTTGGATGATGCCCTGTTGGTTCTTTATCAGAATGGCGAAGCCATACGTCCATCCAACGGCTATCCGCTCAGGCTGCTGGTTCCCGGTTATGAAGGAAATGCCAATGTGAAATGGTTACGCCGCCTTAAAGTTACAGATGCACCAACCATGACGCGTGATGAAACTTCCAAATATACAGATTTACTCGCGGATGGAACTTCCAGAATGTTCTCCCTTAATCTGGAGTCCAAATCAGTCATTACCTCTCCTTCTGGTGGTCAACAAATGAATGGCCCGGGGCTGTATCAAATATCCGGCCTGGCCTGGTCAGGTCATGGCCGCATAACTAAGGTAGAAGTTTCCGCTGATGGTGGGCTTAGTTGGGCTGAAGCTGCATTAAGTGGACCAGTGCATTCGAAAAGTCTAACGCGTTTTCGCCTGCCCTGGCGCTGGAATGGTAATGAATCGATTTTAATGAGCAGAGCCACCGATGAAACAGGCTTTATCCAACCCACCCGGCAACAAATATTTGCTAAATGGGGAACCCGTTTCGGCTATCACACGAATTCAATTCAATGCTGGGGAATTTCAGGCACAGGAGAGGTGAATAATGTTTATATTTAAAATGAAATTCCTGTCTGCCTGTGTGTTGATAACTCTGTTTTATGTGAAAGCCGGCGCTGCAGAGGGTCCTGATCTTGGTCAGCCAATCTCTGCAGAAGAATTGGCCAAGTGGGATATCAGCATAGCTCCTGATGGCGGCGGCCTACCTCCAGGCTCTGGCACGGCTGTCCTGGGTGCGCCGATTTTTCAGGCAAAATGCCTGGCCTGCCATGGACCGGAAGGTCAAAATGGCTTGCATGACCAGCTGGTTGGCGGCATTGGCAGTCTCGCTACTGAACAAGCTGTAAAAACGGTTGGCAGTTACTGGCCCTATGCAACCACACTGTTCGATTTCATTCGTCGCGCCATGCCATACCAGCAGCCTCACACCTTAAGTGATCCTGAAGCCTACAGCCTTACCGCTTATTTGCTCTATCTGAATGGCATAATTGAAGAAACAGAGCTGATTGATCAGAACTCGCTTCCCAAGGTCATCATGCCAAACAGAGATAATTTTATTTGGACGGAAGATGCCCGGTAAATACATCTGGCTTTTAATTCAAACTGCTCTTGTGCATAAACAGCTATAACTTTATTCAAACAGGATTTTATTTGACTCAGCTTATAATTCTAAAGCGAATTTTCGTAGTCTTCAGGCGTATTAATATTTTTGAATACTGTTCCTGCCAGCGACTGTTTAGATAAAGGCCTGCTGTGACAAAATTCGAGTATTGCACGCATCGAACGCAATCCGCCAAGCTCATGACTGTCCAGAAACAGCTCTCGCAAATGCTCTCTTAATTGAACACTGGCCCGAAGCGCACAGGGTAATACTTCTCCTTCAAAATGGCAGGCGGACTCCCCTGCCATATTACTTAGTAAGATCTTCAGAACCGACTCATTCAGATATGGCATATCCAGGGGGACAATCAACAGAGGATGGTCTTTGAGCTTGCCTTCCTCGAATAATGTCTCCAGACAGGCATGCAGACCACCGGGTGGTCCGCAGTGTGAAAGAATATCCGGGACGGAGTCGCTAAAACCCTCACGACCACTTATCAATATTCGCTCACTACCGATAGACTCAAGCAAAGAAATAGTGCGATCCAGCAGGGATTGTCCGGCAAAAATCAGTTCAGCTTTATCCCTCCCCATTCGGGTGGACTTTCCGCCAGCTAGAAGAATGGAGTAAAACACAGACCCTTCAGGCCGGGTTTTCCTGAATCAGGTGCACATCGCGTTGCGGGAAAGGTATTTCAATATTGTTGTCAGCCAGGGCTTTATGAATCGCCATATTAATTCGATATTTGGTATCAAATAAGACATCAGTAAGCACCCAGCAACGGATGCCGATATCAATGCTGCTGTCACCAAAATTATCGATACCGATCAGGGCACCTTTTTCTTCGTACAGCCCCTGCATGCCTTTCAGGCAGGAGCTTATGATTGTGACTGCCTGTTCCGGATCAGAGCCATAGGCAATACCGACAGATAATTCCAGCATACTGCTGGCTTTCGAATTGTGAATAATTTCGCCAACAATGTGCCGATTTGGAATGGTTATCATGACATCATCTTCATTGGTGAGAATGGTGTAACCCAGTTTGATTTCCTGCACGATGCCACTGACGCCTTTAACGGCAATAGTATCCCCGACAATAAAAGGACGGGTAACTATAATGCTGATACCGGCTCCGTAGTTTGACAGTAGACCCTGTAATGCTAAACCGGCCCCCAATGACAATGCGCCGATGGCCGCCACGAAAGGCGTAATACTGATGCCTATCTGCCCCAGAGCCATAATGGCAACAAAAATTACAATGATGACTTTGAGCGTAGCGGAAGTGAATTTGCTCAGTGTGACATCAAGATTCTTGCTGAGCATAAAAGCATGCAGGAAGCCTGCAACTTTACCGGCAATAAACATACCGATCAGCAGAATAATGATCGCGCCTAATACCTGAAAACCGTAAGTAACCAGATAGCCCACGATCAGATCGTAAATCTCCTGCGCTTGCTGTAGTTCATCTTGCATTATTTAATCTCGTTGTTTGCCAGATTAAGCCGGTTCTTCTTCTTTACCATCTTCATGAAGAGCGAATCGACCCCGTTTACCGAATACCTGATCCTGCCTTTCCCAGGGCCAGCCACCAAACTGATCTTTTTGATAATCCATAAAAGCCTGCTGTAATTCTGCCTGGGTATTCATTACGAAGGGACCATACTGGGCAACAGGCTCAGCTATGGGCCGGCCTTGTAAGAGTAAGAAACGGGCCGCTGCTGCACCGGTATTATTAATAGCCAGTTCTGCATCTGAATGCAGGTGCATCCCGGTTCCAGCGGCAATGGTGTGACCATCTGCCTGAATGCTGTTGCCAGCATAAAAATACAGTCTGCGATTCAGACCTGCTTCCTCTGCGGGCAAGGTCCAGCTGGCACCAGGAGCCAGGTCAATCAGCAACATGGCCACTTTAGAGTCAGGCCTTGCTGCCCAGGAATCAGGGGGTGGCGCCAGCGCTTTTACGCCATCGACCTCTCCTGCCACGATTTTAATTTTGATGGCCTTACCTGCATCATCCAGGGTTTCATAAATCGGAATTTTTTCATTCCAGAACATGGCAAAATGAGGCTTTGCCATTTTGCTTTCAGCCGGCAGATTGAGCCATATCTGGAAAAACAATAATGGGTTTTCGGCATTTTCATTGACGAGTGGAAACATCTCGCTGTGCTGCACACCTTTACCGGTAGTTAACCATTGCACATCACCGTTGCCATAACGACCTGCTGCACCCATTGAATCCGCATGATCCACCAGGCCAACCGGAACAATACTGACTGTCTCGAAGCCGCGATGCGGGTGTACAGGAAATCCGGCCACCTGCTGCCCGTGGTACATGCGCCAGCCATCTTTTAACTGAAAATCCTGCCCTATCGGCCTGCCCTCCAGGGAGGCGTCAGGACCCAGTTGTTCATTGCCCTTGGGAAAATGATCATTATGAAAGGCACAAAAAAGAAAGGGATCTGAAACTTCCCAATGTAAACCGAGTAATTGGGTACTGATAATAGCATCTGACATGGCGCTTAAACTTCCTCTAACACATTCAAAAATCTAGATTATTTCGTTCACATTATGGCAAGAAAGGGTGCGATAGAGAAATACGCCAGAACGGCGATTATAACTAAATACAAACTTATCTTGAATGGATTTTCTTTCAGCATATCCACAAATGTACGGGCCTTACCTTCTTGTTTTAAGCTTTCGTATTCAGCCCGCATTCGTTGAAATCTTTGCAGACTGTATTCATCCAGAATCGCACGCACACGCGGATATTGATCATCATCCACCAACCACAGAGCCGGCATGGAAATGCCCCAGTTTCCAGCCGAAGTTTCATAAAATTCCACCTGATGAGACTCGAGCAGTGCATAAATCTCGGCGACTTCATCTTCAGGAACATTACGTAGTTTTAGCAGTTGTCTTGCCATGCGAAGAAAGTTACAGGAAGGTCGTTAAACTATAAAGCTCGATAAGCACATTATTTACGTAATAACTGCTCGGACTTGCTGGAGAGTTTTTTCTTTGCTCTTAAAAAATTAAAACCGTCGTCTTCACCGGCAAGCAGTAACTGATTCTTTTGCTCCTCTTGCTCAAGCTTGCTATGCAGCAGAATTCGTCTTTCCACGATCATAAAATAAGCACAAAACCCCACTATATACAGAGTAATCTTGATCAGGGCAGCCTGCCACAAATAACTGGTATCTGCAGATAACTGAACGTAACTGATATATTCCGCATGCAACAGGCGTACTAATAACCAGAATACGATCAGAATAAGCAGACCCTTGAAACGCGGTTTTAAAAAACGACCCGTAATTACCAGTGCACTAAGTTTAAGTAAATTATTCAGCATCAGTAGAGCCCAAACGCCAGTAACAGCAGTACAAAGCTTGAATTTTTATAGCGCCGAATAATCTTATCTTCCTCGGCCTTAACAATTATCTCGAGCTGTTCCGCATCATAATCGGCTACCTTTTTACCGGCCAAAGATATTTCCACCTTGGCCTGCTCTATCGCCTTTTCACGGATCATGCCGCGGTATCGTTCGATAAGGCCCTGCTTTTTTGTTGTTAGCCAGCTTTTCATAGTCGTCCACGTTTAATCCAGAAGCCAAATGTACAGCTTTCCCTGTCACCTTGATGGGTATTATATACTTTACAAACCCAATTAAATCATTATAATTAGCCACATATTACGGAGATTTAACAATGTGTGACTTAACAAAACCTCATTTTTCAGATGCCGACAAAGCCAGAGAATATCTGGAAGAACTTCGCTGGTCTGGCAATCCTGTGTGCCCTCATTGTGGCTCAGAAGGTGCTTGGCCTATCGAAGGCGGTCGCAAGGGTCTGCATAAGTGTAAAGCTAACTATTGCCGTAAACAATTCACAGTCACTATAGGCACTGTGTTTGAAAATTCGCGTGTGCCTTTGAATAAATGGCTTATGGCTGTGTACATGATGGCCTCTTCTAAAAAAGGCGTATCTTCTAAACAGCTTGAGCGCACCTTAGGCGTTACTTATAAAACCGCCTGGTTTATGTCTCATCGTATCCGCGAAGCCATGAAAGATGTTAATGGCGGCTTATTCGGTACTGGCGGAGGTTTCGTTGAAGCTGATGAAACTTATATCGGCAAAAAGAACACCGCTCGTAAAGGCCGTCTAAGAGGCAAAGAAGCTAAATCAGCTAAAGTACAAGTCTTGTCTCTTATTGATCGTGAATCAGGTCGAGCAAAATCTATTGTCGTAGACAACCTTCAAGTTAAAACTTTATTGCCTATCTTGGTAGAAAACGTCTCTGACAGAGCTACTATCATGACCGACAAAGCTTCTGATTATCAGGCTGCTAAAAAACACTTCAAAGCGCACCATTCTGTAAATCATTCAGTAAGAGAGTATGTAAATCTTGATAACAACCAGATTCACTCCAATACTGTTGAAGGCTTCTTCTCGGTCTTTAAACGTGGCATGAAAGGTATCTATCAGCACTGCTCACAAGATCACTTACAACGCTACATGTCTGAATTCGACTTCCGCTATAACACAAGGGAGAAACTTGGTTATGACGATGCCATGAGAGCCGACTTAATCTTAAAAGGCATTCAGGGTAAGCGTCTAACCTATAATCCGATTGGTTAAACCTGAAAAGCGAATAACGAGAAAAGACTTCAATATTATCAGCAAGTTATGCCGTATAAAAAGGCAAAAATAACTTCATCGAATTTTTTCTAATGTCTGTTAAAATAGGCTTTGACGGCACCGTCCACTTTTCTGACCGTTGCACTTAACCTTTTGGCAAGGAGGCAATGGGTGCTTCCGGAGCAGGTTGGCTACCAACCCACAGAAAAGCAGGAGTCAGATATGTTAAATTTACTTAAACATGTTTTTGTAAATGCATATACACGATTTCGTTTAGGACGCTGGGAGCACGTACGTGCACACTTGCGTAGTTATCCTAAGCGATGATTTATTGTGAGCAATGGATTGCAAAATGTTTGGCTAGATTTGAGGCTTTCCAATTGAAGGTTGGGAAGCCCCGTAATTAATCTACCCAGCGGATCTAGTATGGAAACTCGGACGGTGTTCGTCTCTTTTTTTGCTTTCAATTATTCCCACGAAATGAATTGTACTCACTTAGGTTTACTCAAGTAAAGTCTCCCCGTACTTTATCGTTTTTTATCGCTTTCTTTCTTCTTCTCTTTTTTCTTGCCATTATTAGGCTTTGGCGGCGTATTAAGCATCTTTCTTAATATGTCGTCTGGGTCTGGTTTTTTATTTTGAGGTTTATCGCTCATGTCAATACTTGGTAGTGAATACGATGGCCTAACTGATGCCGGAAAGCATACCATGCTTCTGGGCGCATTTTCCCAAGTTGCAGCATATTTGGATCATTTTGTAGAAATAGTTCTAGTCAGTCTTTTAGGAACCTCACACCGATATGGGGGTGCGGTAATTAGACATATAAACCTTGGAGCTCAGAGAGATTTAATTCGACTAATTATGGCCGATAAGTATGGAACTGATTCTTCTGAATACAACATGCTGAACGATATACTTGGCGCTATTAAAGAGGGCATAGATAATAGAAACAAATACCTGCATTCTTTACATCTTTACACAGAACAGGGAATCTCTAGCCAGTCATTTAAGCGCGGAAAGTTCGATTTTGACGCAAGAATATCCAACCTGGCTGAAATGGAGAAAAATCTCCATAAAGCAATGCTTGCAGGTGAGCTGCTCCTTAAATTTTTAGCACAACAGAGCGATATTCAGGTGCCAAACGACCAAGCGCCACTCCATAAAGAGTTTCTAGAAGCTGAATCTCAGAATCATTCTCAAAATCATACTGGGCAAGAATCAACTGACCTTCCCGAATCATCTCAGGACTAATCTCAATTTCCTGCTTTTCCTTCTCTTGAACCTGCATGGTTCGTGGCCTCTAGCTTGGGTTTGCTAACTATATAATCGCCACCTTGATAGTGCTTTTTATAGCACGGCCAAAATTACCAGTTTTTGGCATAAAAATTATATAAAAACATATTTGTCGATTTTAATATTTGTAACTTATTGTTTTATATGTATTTAAATAGTTGGCACGGTATTAGCTTATACAAAGTAAAGAACTGGTTATTTATACAAAAAAATTCTCAACTTAAACAAAATCAAGGAAAAATTATGAACATATTATTAACCATACTTGCCGTATTTGCCCTGAGTTTCAGCCTGGTGCTTATAACGCCAATGCTGACTGTCGGACTTGCACTTGTCTCGTTCACAGGCGCTTTTTTAATCTGGTTGCTACCCTCAGGTTATGTCTAACTGGCTACGGCAGGCTTAGAAACTGTTAATTCAGCACACTTATTGAAACACGAGAACACGCTATGAACCTATTTATAACAATTTTAATCATTATTGCCTTGAGTCTGGGATTGGTGGCATTGATACCACTGCTGTCGATCGGGATTGCCTTGCTGTTTATAGTAGGCGCCTTCCTGATCTGGTTACTGCCCATCATGATTATCGCCAGCTCAGATGTAACCACTGGAGGTGAAAAACTGTGCTGGATACTGGCGATAATCTTTCTGTCCTGGTTCGCCTGGATTTTCTATTTCTTCCTGGCACCTTTAAAGCCCAGGACTTCCTGTTCAACTTATCGACATTACCGGTATTAAACACCCTCTTATGCAACATAGCATGAATGAACATAGATTAGAGTCAGGCAGTGCATCCAGTTTACTGGTCAAATTACTGGCTTTTTTCTTTATTTTAATTTGCTTGGCTGTAGGCATCGTAGGCCTGATTCTGCCTATCATCCCTGGGCTTTTGTTTCTCGCTATCGCTGCCATGATAGCAGCCAGGCATTCTCCTGCCACCGATCGCTGGCTCAGAAAAAATCGGGTTTTCAGTGCCTATCTGGACAGCGGTCGGGGCTTTTTTAAACTTAACTGGTGGGGGAAAATTCAATTCCTGTTATGGCTATGTCTGAAAATATTCATTGATACGATTGTGCTGATTTTTGCAGTGATAGCCAAACTGTTAAGTTTTTCAATCCGCAAATCCCGCTATTATCAGCGATAAGTTCCCGGCAAGCGGCCTGGTAATCCCTGCTAAAAACCCATTGCAGGATGGTTCATACCATAACTCGAACTGTAGGCTATCAAGCGACCACAGGCTACAACGCCCATCCACAAACAAAGCGAAACAAAGGCTGAAACTCTGACTTTAAGAGGCGGTAATACCTTCATGTCCCATTGGTCGATATCGGATAGCAGGAATTTATGCATCCCCAGTGCGTTCAATCCGGCCAACACAATCAGTAACATTTTTAACTGAAAAACCCGGTTCACCGGATATTCCCAGGGTGTCACAAAGAAAAATACAATACCGCTGAAGACGGCAAGCGCAAAGGCAAACCAGGCTATATGCAGGATATAACGCATAGTCTGCTGGCTCGAAATAAAACGTCCGATGCCGAGTAGGCGAAAATCCAGCATCATCATGCCGCCGAAAAAAGTCCCATAGGTCAGTACATGAATCACTTCTACAACAGGAAAACTGTAATAGGACAGACTCAGGAGATTCGTTAAAGGGTTATCTGCCAGGCTTTGTGATAAAAACCTCATAAATTGATCAAACATTTAGTGCTCCTGTTAATTCAGAGTTCAAAGCTAGCCGATTGTGGGGCGCATGGCTAGCGGCTAAAGGCATCTTATGCTTTAATCTTGCGTCCTTCTTCTTACAAAATACAAGAGGTTCGGGATGTTCCCTGCTATCAAGTTTCCATCCAAAAGGATTCGCTCCAGAAATCTGCTTATTCTGCTTACCAGCTGTTTTCTGCTCGCCTGTGGCGGCTCCGGTAATGACAATAATAATGCTGTAAGCGATATAGCACCGATCTCTGCCGGCGATTCCATACCTGCCGGCATTACCCTGCTGGAACGAGTAGCGGCAGATACGGACCAATTACTCATCCCCTACAGCAAGTTTCAGCTGGATAACGGGCTGACCCTGGTGATCCATGAAGATCACTCAGATCCTATCGTAAGGGTCGATGTCACTTATCATGTCGGCTCAGCCCGTGAAGAACCACGTCGCTCCGGCTTTGCTCATTTCTTTGAACACATGATGTTTCAGGGTTCTGAACATGTTGGTGATGACGAACATTTCCGCTACGTCACCGAGGCCGGTGGCACCATGAACGGCACAACCAACAATGATCGAACCAACTATTTTCAGACCGTACCAAGCAACCAGCTGGAAACCATGCTGTGGCTGGAATCCGACCGAATGGGCTTTTTACTAGATGCTGTTACTCAGGAAAAATTCGAAATTCAGCGTGACACCGTCAAAAATGAACGCGGCCAAAACGTCGATAACAGCCCCTATGGCCGCTTCAATGAAGTCAATTCTTCTGCTCTGTATCCACCTGATCATCCCTATTCGTGGCCGGTAATCGGCTATCCGGAAGATCTGGATGCAGCGACTCTTGATGATCTTAAAAATTTTTTCCTGCGCTGGTATGGACCCAATAATGCCACCCTGACCATTGGTGGCAATGTAGATGAAACAGAAGTCCTTAATCTGGTGAATAAATATTTCGGTGAAATTCCTTCCGGGCCAGCGGTGTTACCAGATGTACAGGAACTGGTGACACTTGATTCGGACCGCTATGTCTCTTATGTTGATGAGAATATCCGCTTCCCTGCCCTCTTGTTTACCTTCCCGACCGTACCACTTGATCACCCTGATAAGGTTGCACTGGAGGCAATGAATGAAGTCATTACCGGGGGACGTAAATCCGTTTTTTACAAAGACTTTGTATTAACCAACAGGGCCATCACAGCAACCGGCTTCGATAACAGTATGGAACTTGCCGGCTCACTGACTTTTTATGTCATGCCTTTTCCAGGCATCCCCCTGAGTCAATTTGAAGAGGAAATACGCGCAAAACTGGATGATTTTAATGAGAATTCCATCTCCGATGAAGATTTGCAAATCTATAAGGCCCAGCAGGAAGCCGGGCTCATTAACAGCCTCTCAAGTGTCAGTGGCAAAGTCTCGCAATTGGCCTATTACCAGACCTTTTATGACAATCCCAATATCATTCCACAGGAACTGGAAGCAATCCAGAATCTGACCAAAGCAGATATCCTGCGAGTCTTTAATACCTATATCAAGGATAAACCTGCCATCATCCAGAGCATCGTTCCTGGCAATGATCCGGATAGCCAGGCCCAGCCTGATAATTTCAGGATCCCCGAACGTCTGAGTCGCCTGGAAAGTGCCAACGACAATCTGGAAGAACGTATCGTAAACTCGTCCTTTGACCGGGCCATAAAACCGCAAGCAGGTCCAAGTCCACTGGTCATCATGCCAGATTTTTGGCAAAGCACATTGGAAAACGGCATTGATGTCATCGGCGCCCTCAGCACAGAAGTCCCCATGGTCACTATCCGCCTGAGCTTCGCAGGTGGCCACCTGCTGGAAGACCCGGATAAATACGGGCTTGCCAGCCTCACTGCCAATATGATGGATGAAGGTACCGAAAGATTTAGTGCCGAAGAATTTGAGATTGAACTGGATAAACTCGGCAGCAGTATTTTTGTTACTGCCGGTTCACAAGCAATGACCATCAGCATGCGCAGCCTGAGCAGAAACCTGGATGCGACACTGGAACTGCTGGAAGAGCGCTTGTCTGCTTCCGTGTTTACTGAAGAAGATTTAATTCGTTTACGTCAGCAGCAAATCGAAAGTATTGAAGCCGACAAAGAACAACCCAGCACCATTGCCTCCAATGTCTATCGTGAACTGATTTACGGGGAATCACATCCTTTTGCAGTTTCCCCGGATGGTGAAATCAGCACTCTTGAGAGTATCAGCCTCGAAGATATAGAAGCCTTCAGGAGACAGAGTCTGGTTTCACAAGCGCTCGATGTGGTGGTCATTGGTGAAATTGAGCAACAGGAAATTCTTGAGAAACTCGACTTCCTGCTGAATCTGCCGAATGAAAATGTAAATCTGCCGGAACTTCCGCCGACACCTGAGATTAGCGAAAACACGCTGTACCTGATTGATAAGTCCGGTGCCCCGCAATCAGAAATTCGCATTGGCTACATGGGCGAGCTTACTTATGATGCAACCGGCGAATATTTTGAACGTTACCTGATGAACTATGTGCTGGGCGGAGCCTTCAGCAGCCGTATTAATCTTAATCTGCGTGAAGATAAAGGTTATACCTACGGGGCGCGAAGCAGTTTTTCTGCAACTCGCTATCCGGGACCATTTACTGCTTCAGCCAGCGTCAGAACAGATTCTACTGCCGACTCCGTTGTTCAGTTCATCAATGAAATGACCCAGTATCGAGAGTTGGGGATCACTGCAGAAGAGTTGGCCTTCACGAAAAATGCTATTGGCCAGAGTGAAGCGCTGGATTATGAAACGCCTGGACAAAAGGCACGCTTACTGGGGCAGATTATAGAATATGATCTCGACAGAGACTTTGTCATGAGACAGCAGCAAATCATTAATCAGCTTAGCATTGAGCGTGTTAATGAACTGGCCAGAAAACATTTACCCATCGAGAAAATGATCATACTGGTCGTCGGCGACAAGGCATTGATTCAGGATTCATTGGCAGATTTAGGCTACAACATAGTCGAACTCGATAGTGAAGGTCAGCCATTATAAGTAATAGTTGGTCACGCTTATCATGACCCGAATTCATGTACTCAGCGGGCCGGAGTCTTCAGGTAAAACGACTCTGGCTTCGGCGCTGGCGAGTTATTACTCCGCCCCACTGGTTCCTGAGCAAGCCCGTACCTACCTGGACAGTAAAAAAAACAGCAATCCTGCATTTAAGTATCAGCAATCTGATTTACTTGCAATTGCCAAACAACAACTGGCCGCAGAACAAAGTGCACTGTCGCTAAAAACCGAACATATTTTTTGTGATACAGACTTGCTGGTTTTGATTATCTGGAGTGAAGTCAGATTTGGTAACTGTGATACGTGGATCATAGAACAATTTGAGAAGTGCATTTCGAATAACCAACGCCATTATTTACTCTGTGACTGGCAGATCCCCTGGGAAGCTGATGCACTTCGGGAACACCCTGAAGCACGAGAACAGTTATTTCGTCGCTATCAGAAAAAAATGAAAGAGTACGGTATTATTTATACGGCAGTCAGCGGCAGTACAATGCAGAGGTTTAAACAGGCCTATGCGGCCATAGCCTAAAAACTGCGGGATAAGCGTAATGTTAGCCGGAAATTTTAAACTTCGTATATTTTTGAAACGAACTTACTATATTGTTCTTCGTTTATCTGCCCTGCCAAAAATAAACGCTGCAGAATCTCAGCACGACGACTCCAGTTTTGAATTTTTAATAATTTTTTAACCTGCTCCTGCTCCAGATAACCCAATTCGACAGCCACATCACCAAACAAACCACCCGTCTGCTCCTGGATTTCCAGAAGATTATTAATCTTCTCCATATCCATCAAATTGAGTTTTAGGCTTAGCGCCCCAAGTGTAGTACCAACCCGGCCCCAACTGCCAAGATTAGGCTGATCCTTTTCAGCAAGCCCAAGTTCATTGATCAGATATTCTATAAATACTTGTGTACTACTCAGTGTCATATTACTTCTCTGGAGCAAGTTATTCTTTTTATATGTTCAAATAGCAATTAGCTATTTGCCGTTAATTCTGTATGTATTGACTATTTAAAAAGCAAAAGGCAATACGGCTTTAAATGTGAGAATCAGAACCTGTTAACTTTAAGCTATCTTTGATGCAAGTGAAATGAAGTCACAATGACATCATCAGTCCATTGGGCCAGTTCAATTAAACAACGTTCAAATCAACAAAACCAGTCTTGTAATGTACGGCTAGCTGTACTAGAGTGGCCTCCATCCTGAGGGGTGGCTTAGGCCTGAGATGTTCACATATCAAGATGTGGCGAACCCTTTGAACCTGACCCAGTTAATACTGGCGTAGGAATAGGGTTATGACATTACAGTTCCGTTTTTGTAAGTCCGTCTATTTTCTTCGTCAGCTAAATTAAGACGGAGCAAATATGCGATTCCACCTTCGAAAAATTTCAATCATTCCCGCACTGCTGTCATTCCATGTTTTAGCTTTTGCTCAACAAGCTCCCGAACTGGAAGAAATAATTGTCACCGCCGATTTCCGCCAGCAATCACTTGCTGATATTACCAGCAGTGTCAGCATAATCGGCAGTGATGTCATTAAGCGCAGCCATGCGCAACATTTAGAAGACGTCCTGCTTTCAGCTCCAAATGTAAATTTCGCGTCGGGCGCATCACGGGCGCGTTTTTTCCAAATCAGGGGAATTGGTGAGCGCGGACAGTTTTCTGCACCCCTGAACTCATCAGTGGGCCTCATAATTGATGGTGTCGACTTTTCCGGTGCCGGCAATGCCGCATTGCTCTATGATGTTGAACAGGTTGAAATACTCATGGGACCTCAAGGCACCCGATACGGCTCAAATGCCCTGGCCGGACTCATTAATGTACAGAGCAAACCGACTGCGCCGACTTTGGCTTACGGTATACAACTGGATGCAGCTAATTATGACAGCACCGGGCTTGCCGGATACGTGACGAATTCATTAAGCGAAAACCTGCAGTTCCGGATAGCTGCTCAACATAGCCGTTCCAACGGTTTCATACAGAATACCTGGTTAAACAGCCCTACTAATCAACATGATGAAAGTCTTCTGCGCAGCAAACTCAACTGGCAAGCCGGTAATGATTTAGAGCTTGATTTAACATTGTCATTAATTGATCTGGATAATGGCTACGATGCCTTTTCACTCAATAATACGCGCGATACTTTTTCCGATGAACCCGGTTTTGATCGACAGCAGTCAAAACTTCTCAGTGCACGTTTAACAATGTCCAAACTCGATTTTGTCACAATGGAGATGATTGCTGCTTATGCCAGTTCTGATATCGCTTACGGTTATGATGAAGACTGGTCGTACCAGGGTTTTCATCCTGACGAATATTCCGCTACCGATCATTACTTTCGTGAGCGTGACACCTATAGTGCTGAAATTCGTTTCCTGTCCACTGATGAGAGCTTAATCCTGAACGGCTCCACGTCCTGGGTTTTTGGCTTATATCATTTACAGCAGGATGTCGGACTACGTCGTGACTACACTTATTTGCCAGAAGATTTCACCAACACCTATAAAATAAAACGTACGGCCGCTTTTGCTGAAAGCAATACTTCCCTCAACGAAGCCTGGTCACTTGAAATAGGCCTGAGAGTTGAACAGTTTAGTGCCGGGTACGCTGACAGCGGCCTCTTAACATTTTCTCCTGAGGAAAGCTTAAGTGGTGGCAAATTAACGCTTTCCTATCACACCGGAAATAACGAATTGATGTATTTAAGCGCATCACGAGGCTATAAAGCCGGTGGTTTTAATACAGATGGCACTCTTGATGCTGACCTCAGAGAATTTGGCGCTGAAAAACTCTGGAATTACGAACTTGGTTATAAAGGAGAGTCGCTTAATGGTCAGTTAAAAAACCAGATTGCTGTTTTTTATATGAGTCGGAAAGATGTTCAGATAGCCAGTTCAACCACGCGTATCCGCCCTGATCTAAGTACTGAATTTATCAGCTATACCGGCAATGCCGCAGCTGGTGACAATTACGGCGTGGAGTTGAATACGCAATGGTTTCCTCAAGACAATCTGAGTTTTTACGCGACGGCTGGTCTGTTAAAAACCAGCTATGACAATTTTATCAATTCAGTCGGCATAAACTTGAGCGGACGTGAACAGGCGCATGCACCAAGCTATCAATTTACGCTGGGAACAGCCCTTAAACTCCGGCAAAATCTTAGTCTGAACCTCAATATCCAGAGCAAAGACCGTTTTTATTTTTCTGACAGTCACGATACCCAGTCTGAAAAATACAGTCTGCTTAATGCCAGTCTTGATTGGCAAATGAACACATGGCAACTAAGCCTCTGGAGCAGAAACCTGGGCGATAAAGATTACTATGTACGCGGCTACTATTTTGGTAATGATCCGCGTGATGCTTATGCCGGCAACAGTTATACCCAATTAGGCGAGCCAAGACGTATTGGTGTAACCCTTACTGCGGATTTTTAATTTCGGAATCCTGGACAGGGTCCCGAAATACTTGCAGTTTTGCTCTGAATGCCAGAAACAGCTGGCAATATTGACCACATTGCTGTCGGCGGCACCGGGGCCTTGTCCTGACATCAGCTATACATTTCAGAAAAGCCAGCAGCGCTGCATTAGACGCAGAATTTTTTATTTTGGACTATTTGTCATGACTTAAGCTTTTCTTAAGCTTCCCCCCCTATCCTTGCCTGTGTCCCCTATAAGGGCTAAAGCACACAGCTAAGGTCAGGAAGCTTAAGAAGGTGAAATTATGAATGTCAGGGCATTAACAGAATATTCAGGCACAACGCCGCAGCGACATACGTCCCTTTTTGAAAGTTTGTTATCTCCCGCCCCGGAATTTAAATTAAGCCTGGCTGATGACGAAAACAGATACGAAACAGAAGACTTTATTCAGAAAAAGTTTCACAAGATCTATGCCGCTTATATTGATGAATTTTATCCCGTCATATTGTGTATGCGATGTTTTGGTTCGCTTTCTGCCACTGCGGGTATGCGTGTTGCCCGATCTACACCATTATTCCTGGAACAGTACCTTGATCAAAATATTGAGGTCGAACTTTCACAGCTGATCGGTAGCGAAATCTCGCGCAACAGCATAGTTGAAATTGGCAATTTGGTCGCAAGCCAGCGCGGAGCAAGCCATATATTGTTTCTGTTATTTACTACCATCCTGCATCGCGCCGGTTATCAATGGATAACGTTTACAACGACCAGAGCCCTGCAAAACAATTTACGCAAACTTGGTTTTGAACTGCATTATCTTTGCGAAGCCGACCCGTCGAAACTGGAACCGAAATCCGGGTCTGACTGGGGAACTTATTACAACACGCAACCTCAGGTCGTCGCTGGCAACCTGGATAATGCCATGCAAATTATTCAGTCAAGGCCCCTGTTTCGTCGTATCTTAAGGCTCTATCGCAGCCGGATTAACGCCCTGGTCGTCGAGTTTAAATCTGCTCATTATGACTAGCCTGCTCAATATCCTGCACACGCAGGCCGCGCCAGAACATGTTCTGCTGGCAGATGGTATGCAAGAATACAATCTGGAACGTTTAAGCAATGCTGTAAACCATTTCAGCACGGTGCTAAAAAAACTGGACGTTCAGAGACTGGCAATGTTTGCCGATAACTCTGCTGACTGGGTGATAACGGATCTGGCATGCCAGAAACTTGGAATCTGCTTGCTGCCCTTACCGGATTATTTCAGCAGCGAACAACTTGAACATGCGCTGAACACTTGCGCGATTGACACAATATTGACAGATCAGGCTGTACAGCTCATCAATAAACTACCCGGGCTGTCACTGCAAAAGCAATTGGATTATACAAGCAAACTTTGTTTTCTCAGCAGAGCAGAATCCAGCATCTCAACTAAACTGCCGGATACCTGTCAGAAAATCACTTTTACTTCGGGTTCTACAGGGCAACCAAAGGGGGTTTGCCTGAGTTTGCAACAACAATTGCAACAGGCACAGACTTTGGCTGAGCTTATTGATATCAAGAATCCGCTGCACCTCTGTCTATTGCCTTTAAGTACACTTTTGGAAAATATTGCAGGCGTTTATGCACCGCTGTTTGCGGGCGGCACAGTAAATATCCGCTCACTACACTCCCTGGGCTTTGAAGGCAGCAGGTTGGTCGATCCCTCACGCATGTTGTCGCTAATTGCAGATATCAAACCTGATACCCTGATTCTTATACCGCAATTGTTAATCTTACTGGTTCAGGCCATAGAACAGGGGTGGCCAGCACCCAGGTTTAAATTTGTCGCTGTCGGCGGCAGTAAAGTTGCACCGGATTTACTCTTGAAGGCAAGAGCATTAGGCATCCCGGCCTATGAAGGTTATGGCCTCTCAGAATGTGCATCGGTTGTCAGCCTCAATACGCCTGTAGCCGATCAGGCAGGCAGCTGTGGAAGAGTCCTGCCAAATAGTCAACTGACCGTTGTGGATGACGAACTGGTGCTTAGCGGCAATGCCATGCTCGGCTATGTCGATGATCCTGAAAACTGGTACCCAGCCAAAATCTATACTGGCGACCTCGGTTATATTGATACAGAGGGCTTTGTCCATATCAATGGACGTCGCAAGAACATACTGATATCCAGTTATGGACGTAATATTTCACCCGAATGGCTAGAGAGTGAATTATTGGCAAGTCCTTTGTTGGCAGAAGCTGTCGTATTTGGTGATGCCAGACCTTACTGCATTGCTCTGCTCTACCCCAGAACTGAGCAGATAAGCGACGCTCAAATTGCCCGTCATATAGAGCAGGTAAACGCAAAACTACCGGATTATGCGTGCCTGCGCGGCTGGCACAGGCTGGAAAGACCTCTGGCGGCAGATTCTAGATTTATGACCAACAATGGCCGTCCACGCCGGGCTGATATTGCAAACTTTTATTCCGCTGAAATTGAACTGCTCTACACTGCTGAAACTGCAAAAGCAGTAACAAGAACACATACCCAATCCATAGCTAAGCTGAGTGAGAAAATATCTGATGAGCTTTTATGAACGTCTAAGGGATAGTACCCAACCTGAACAACAATACTTACTCAGTGCACCCATAATCCAGCGCTGCTTTCTGGGTGATTTTAATCTGGATGACTATGTGAGTTTTCTGCATCAAGCCTACCATCATGTTAAGCACACCGTACCTTTACTGATGAACGTTGGTGCCAGATTACCGGAACAAAAAGAGTGGTTACGTGAAGCGGTAGCAGAATATATTGATGAGGAACTGGGCCATCAGGAATGGATTCTGAATGATATCGCGATCTGTGGATATGATAAGGAAAGCGCTCGCATACTGCCTCCCCTGCCTGCTACGGAACTGATGGTCGCTTATGCTTACGATCTGGTGAACCGGGTCAATCCACTGGGCTTTTTCGGGATGGTGCATGTACTTGAAGGCACCAGTATCAACATAGCGGACAAAGCAGCCGATGCTATTCGTGTGAGACTTGATTTACCCCGTAATGCGTTTTCCTATTTGTACTCGCATGGCGCACTGGATCAGGAACACGTGAAATTTTTCCAAAATCTGATGGACAAAATCACGGATGAAAAAGAACAGGAGCTGATCATTCACAGCGCCAGGATGTTTTATACCTTGTATGGCGACATATTTCGTAGTCTTGAGCAGGATCATCAAATCCCTAAATACTCAGAACCCGGGCTGAATAATGCAGTTAAACAATAAACGCATACTGGTAACCGGTGCCAGTGGCGGCATTGGTTCAGCGCTCTGCAGACAATTGGAGTCAGCAGGCGTTAAGCTTGTTATCAGCTGCCAAAATGAAGACTTACTGAATAATTTTCATAATAGCCTGGCTGCACAACATAGCATCGTGGCAGCTGATATCGGTACTGCCGATGGTCGTCAGGACATCGTGAATGCATGCGCCTTGGAAGGTGGTATTGATGGTGTTGTCAACCTTGCCGGGATCATGAATTTTGCCATGTTCGAAGCACAGTCGCCTGAAATAATTGAAAAAACATTACTGGTCAATACGCTCGCTCCGATTCAACTTTGTCACCAGCTGCTGCCCTTGCTCAGACAAAAACCTGCGGCACTTATTCTTAATGTTGGCTCTATTTTTGGCAGCATCGGTCATCCCGGTTTCAGTGTCTATTGTGCCAGCAAGGCAGCCATAAAAACTTTTTCTGAAGCGCTGGCCAGAGAACTGGCAGACAGCTCGATCAGGGTTTCCTATATTGCACCACGAGCCACTGTCACCAATCTCAATACTGAAAAAGTCAATGCGTTGAATGCCGCACTGGGCAACAAAGCAGATTCCCCGGACTATGTCGCCTCCGAAATTATTAAAGTACTAAAGAGTGGTCAGGCTAATCGTTATCTTGGCTGGCCGGAAAAATTGTTTGTCCGCATCAATGCCTTATTACCGGGAGTTGTTAACAAGGCACTGAGGGGCAAACTGAATACCATTAAACAGCATGCAAATTCCTAGAGGAGCTATCATGAATAAACTACTGAGTTTAAGCCTGTTACTGACACTGCTACCCAGTACAATAGTACTGGCAGATATAGAAAATGATCTTGTCCATCTGCAGGAGCGCTGGGCTGAAGTGAATTACCAGCTGGAGAGCAATCTACAGGAAAGTGCTTTCGAACAATTAATAGCGGAAGCTGAGAGCGTCACCACCGAATACCCTGATTCAGCTGAAGCCTGGATTTGGAGTGGCATTATAAAATCCACCTATGCGGGTGTAAAAGGAGGTTTGGTAGCACTTTCTATGGCAAAAGCGGCCAAAGCTGATCTTGAACAGGCCATAGCAATCAATCCTGATGCTTTGGATGGCTCTGCCTATAACACCCTGGGCACTTTATACTTCAGCGTGCCTGGTTGGCCAATAGGTTTTGGAGATGATGACTATGCCGGGGAACTAATAAGCATGGCGCTGGCTCTAAACCCCGATGGGATTGATCCGAATTATTTCTATGCGTCCTATTTAGTCAGTGAAAGGCGCTATGCTGAAGCACGTGAGTATCTGCTGAAAGCCCAACAGGCTCCGCCGCGTCCAGGACGCGAAGTGGCTGATGCCGGACGTCAGATGGAAATCAATGAACTGTTAGCTGAAATTGCCAATAAATAAAGCATGCAAATACTTCTGGTTGAAGATGACCGTCCGCTGGCGCGGGGCTTGCTGAAAGCCCTGCAAACTCAAGGCTACGCCGTTAATCATGTTGAAACCGGAAAATCAGCACTGCATGTTATTGCCACAGAAAAGCCGGATATTCTGGTCCTGGATATTGGCTTACCCGATATCAGTGGTCTTGAGCTACTGAAACAACTTCGTAAAAAAGATACCAGCCTACCTGTACTCTTATTGACGGCCAGAGATTCCACCGATGATAAAGTCGCCGGCCTTGATAGTGGTGCCGATGATTATTTACCCAAGCCCTTCGAAATGACCGAGTTGCTGGCCAGACTGAGGGTTTTGGAAAGAAGATTGGTCAGTGTAAAAAGCAGCATTATCAACATTGGAGAAATAAGTCTGGATACTATCGAGCAGCGTGTTACTTTTAAAGGTGAGGAAATAAATATGGCACGCAGGGAATATATGCTTCTGAAAAGCCTGATGGAAAATGCCGGCCGGGTTCAAACCCGGGAAAGCCTGGAAAACAGATTATACAGCTGGGGTGAAGAAGTCAGTAGCAATGCTTTGGAGGTACATATCCATCACCTGCGTAAAAAACTCGGCGATGATTTTATCAAAACCATTCGTGGCGTTGGCTACAAGGTAAATACAGAGACAGCCTAGTGAGTTCAATCCGTTTTTTTCTTATTACCGGCACTCTGGCAATTCTTATTCTGTTTAATTTTGTTGCTGCACTACGCGGATATCAATCCAGCATGGCGGAAGCGGATGTTCTGTTTGATAATGAACTTCTGGATATATCAAGACTGGTTGTAAATCTGGATTTACAGAGTCTTGGTGATGACTTACGCCTGGGAAACAATCTGGCATTCCAGATCTGGCAGGATAACGAACTGATTGGCACTTCTTTTCATTCGCCTGCGGTGCCAATCACAACATTCACACCGGGTTTTGATTTTGCAAATTTTGATGGTTACCGTTGGCGTACATTTACACGTTATGTAACAGAAACAAACCGTTGGGTCATCGTTGCGGAAAGAACAGACTTACGTTTTGTGCTGGCTGAAAATGTTGTACTCGAGTCTATCATGCCGATACTGTTGGGCATTCCGCTGGTTGGCTTATTAATCTGGATTGTCGTCAGTCATGGCTTAAAACCACTGAAACTCTTATCCGATGAATTACGCAGTAAGCCCATCAACGATTTAAGCCCCCTGAATTTTGATCATCCCAAGAAAGAACTCGATCAGGTCATTCAATCATTGAACGGTTTTATCAGGCGCCTCGACCTGACCCTCGAAAGAGAAAAACGATTTTCTGCCGATGCCGCCCATGAACTTCGCACACCCATCAGCGCTCTTAAAATTCAGCTCCATAACCTGCAACAGGAAACCGATGGAAACAGTGATGCGTTTCTGGCTTTACAGGATGGCGTAGACAGAATACAGCACCTGATAGAACAACTGTTATCACTGTACAGAACCACACCCGATCAGTTTGCAGCAAATTGCAGTGAAATAGATTTGTACTTACTGACCCAGGAACTAATCGCCCAGCACTATTCTATATTTGAAAAAAAGCATCAGAGCCTGGAACTGGAAGGATCCTCCGCAACAATCATCGGTGAAAAATTCGCCCTGGAAACCATGATTACAAATCTGCTCTCCAATGCCAGTAAATACACTGCTGATGGCGGGAAAATCCGTGTGAAAATTGAAACAGACAATACGGATGTTTGCCTGCTGGTCGAAGATAATGGTTCAGGCATAGCAGATGATGAGAAAGAACGTATTTTTGAGCGTTTCTACCGCTCCCAGAATGATGAGTCCATGATTCCGGGCTGCGGACTTGGTTTGACCATCGTTAAACATGTTGTTGATTTACATGCAGCAAAATTAAGTTTGAGTCACTCCGGATTTGAAAGCGGTTCACTTTTCAGAATCTGTTTCGCCAAGAGCAAACTGCAATGAAAAGCCTCAAACATCACTTACTGCTGGTCCTTACATTAGCTGTACTCAGTATCAGCTCTCTGGCATTTTCTGCCAACCAGGAAGTCCAAATCATCATCAGGGACCATTTATTTTTCCCTTCCACGATAGAGGTTCCGGCCGGAGTAAAGATTCGCCTGTTAATTATTAACGAGGATGCCACAGCTGAAGAATTTGAGAGTTATGAACTAAATCGTGAAAAGGTAATTACCGGCAACAGTCGAACTGTTATTTTTATTGGCCCCTTAAAGCCAGGGGAATACCCTTTTTTTGGAGAGTTCTACCCAAGAACAGCTCAAGGTAAAGTTATCGCCAAATAAACAGGCCCGCTTATTATGTTTTTAGATGCCGTCATACTCGTCCTGCAGGAAATTCTGGAAGCCGCTTTACTGGTTAGTGTGCTGCTGGCGCTAACCAAACTGCTGCGGCAATTCTGGCCCAAAGAGTTTACTCTGGGTTACATCTGGCTTCTTCCAGCAGCTGTTGCAGGCTTAATCGGTGCCTGGATTTTTGCCTGGTTAACGCCGACAATCTCTCCATGGTTTGATTATGTTGGCCTGGAAGTGATGAATGCACTCATCCAGATCAGCACCATAGTCTTCCTGTTAAGCCTTTGCTACGGCCTCACTCAGGATCGTTTACAGAAAATTGATCAACTCAACAGGCTAACGGGCATCTGTATAACGCTGATAGTCGCCTTAGGAATTATCCGGGAGGTTTCTGAAATTATTATTTATGTATCCGGTATCGCGACACAACCCGAAAATTTCAGTCCCGTCATTATGGGCAGTTTTATCGCGCTGGGCATAGGAACAAGCGGTGGAATATTACTGTTTTACCTGCTCACTAGCCTGCCTGCAATTTGGGCACTGCGATCCTGCATGATCCTGCTGGCTCTGTTTACCGGCAACATGGCTGCACAAGCCTGCCTCCTGCTTACCCAGGCGGACTGGTTGCCTTATACCGCTGAACTTTGGGACAGCTCAGCTTTATTGGCTGAATACACGGTTAGCGGACAACTGCTTTATGCTTTGGTTGGCTATGAAGCAACACCTTCTGTTCTGCAGGGTCTTAGCTATCTTGTTGCTGCACTGTTAATACTCTTCAGCCCCTTATTTAAAATCACCTGGTTTTCCAATGATAATCAGCAAATGGCTTAATCTTAAATGACTTTTAATGACAAAAAACTTTCTCTGATTCCCTTCGCAGCTATTAACTGCCTGTTATCTAATCTTGCCTTCGCGGATGGAGCCACCATAGACAAGATTTATCATCCCTATGTTGATGCACTGGAACATGAACTGGAATACCGGGTTCTGGTTCAGGACCAACAAAGCGACAGGATTTCTCCAGCACAGATACATAAAGTTTCACTTGGCACGTCTATTTCTGATCGCTGGTTTGGAGAGCTCTATGTTGTTGGAGAAAAATCGCGCGATGGGCATTTCGATATCGATACTTATGAAATCGAACTTAAAAGACAACTGACTGAACAGGGAGAATACTTTGCCGACTGGGGTGTAATTTTCGAATACGAAACCGTCGCCGGTTCTGACATTGATGAATTCACTATAGGCTTGCTCAGCGAAAAAGAATGGGGACGCTGGAGTGGTACCGCTAATCTGTTTTTAACTCAGGAGTGGGGAGATGACATCGTTGACGAGTTTGAATCAGTTTTCGCCCTGCAAACACGCTATCGTTATTCGGCCTTGTTCGAACCTGGCCTTGAATTCTATAGCGGGCAGACAGCTACCGGCATCGGCCCGGTGCTGCAGGGAACAATCAACACAGGAATTCGTAAAAACGTGCATTGGGAGGCTGGATTAATTCTCGGCCTGGACAGCAAAAGCCCTGATCAGAGTTTCCGTTTCCTGATGGAATTTGAATTCTAGTTGCCCCAACACTGAGGTATCCAAATTCTGGATAGTGTTTCAGCCTATAATTTTAACGCTAATGTTCAGTCTTGATGGCAAGTTATCCTATCGTCGACACGCCAAAAAACGTACATCCTTGTACAGGCTCGGCTGACGACATCTGACCGCCAAGGATGGCGGGAATGTCGAAATTGCAGGAGCATATTTCGGCCTGTCGTCAGACGGTCGCCAACAGGATAACTTGCCATCATGCCTGTACCTTGAACACTTATGTAAAATTTGAAAATTGCTACAGAAGCTGCCGTTCCTGTCAAGTGAACCCATTGAGATGTTTTTTTCCTGATTGTTTTTCCGAATAGGCGCGAGGACTGTCTGAGACGCGAAGCGGCGAGTTCCACAGCGCCGGAAAAATAAGAAGGAAAGATCGAAGGGTGAGCAAGACAGGAACGACCGTTTCCAAGGCGCATGAAATTTCAAACTGAAGCAGCCGCAAATTCTGACTTCGTTACTTATCCCGCCTGCAAGACCTTGGCAATCGACTGCGCCAGATAATCAATATTCTTATTACTGATGCCTGCCACATTGATACGACTCGAGTTAACCATATAGATACTGTAGTCATTAATCAGCTTCTGCACCTGTTCAACACTCAGACCCAAAAATGAGAACATGCCTTTTTCTCTTTCAATAAAAGAAAAATCCTGTTCAACGCCATTATCTCTGAGCTTGGCAACAATTTTGCTGCGCAGGCCATTAATCCTTTCACGCATCTCGGTAAGTTCGCTCACCCATTCTGCCTTTAATGCCGGATCAGAAAGTACAATCTCAACCAGTGCCGCACCATGTGATGGCGGCATTGAGTAAATCTGTCTGGCCGTAGACAAAATCTGCGAAGCAGATGCACTGACCTGTTCAGCTGTTTCGCCGACCAGAGTAACTGCCCCGGTCCTTTCCCGATACAAACCAAAATTTTTCGAACAGGATGAGGCTACTATGATTTCCGGCAGTTTTTCTGCCAGCAAGCGCAGTCCGTAAACATCTTCTTCCAGACCATCACCCATGCCCTGATAGGCCAGGTCAACAAACGGCGTAAAACCCTGTTTTTCTGCCGCTGCTGCAAAGGCCTGCCATTGTTCCTTGCTCAGATCACCACCGCAAGGGTTATGACAGCAACCATGCACCAACACCAAATCACCAACTGTTGCAGCTTTCAGTGTATCCATCATTCGTTCAATATCTATTTCGTGAGTCGCATAGTTATAGTACGGGTATTCAGCCAGTTTCAGACCGGCAGAAGACAACAAGGGCACATGATTTGCCCAGGTTGGTGTGCTCACCCAGATGCGGGTGTCGGGATAATTGTTGGTAATGAATTCGGCCGCAACCCGCAAGGCTCCGGACCCGCCAGGGGCCAGCACAGTGCAGGCACGCTGCTCCTTTAAGGCAGCACTGTTTTCTCCCAGTATCATCTCTGCCGTAGTACGCAGGAAACCTTCCGGGCCAGCCTGGGCAATATAGGATTTTGAATCTTCAGTCTGCCAAAGTTTTTGCTCAGCCTTTTTGACAGCCGATACGATGGGCGTATTTCCGTTTTCATCCTTGTACACACCAACGCCCAGATCAACTTTGTTGGGGTTGGTATCTTTTTTATACGCTGCGGAAAGGCCGAGAATAGGGTCAGGGGGGCGCCGTTCGATTGATTGAAACATCTTGATATCCGTTAAATAAGTAAAAGAAAATTATATTCGGCAGGAACGGGCGGAAATTATAGCAATAAGAAAGAGTAACGGAAACGGAAACTTAACTAAGTCATTATTTAAAGCAACTTAGAGCAGGAATCTGGATTATAAGCGGGAGACGTCCGAGGCAGAGACGCCTAGGCCGAGTGCACATGGATGTGCGTTACGTACTCCAGGGTATAATCCAGATTCCTGCTGTAGAGTATATGGATAAATCCTAAAAACCAGTAATTATCAGCAACAGCTCAGAGTTGATCATTCATCTTCTGGACTTTGTCACGCAGCTTTTGTTTATAGGCGCTTAACTTATCAGCCACTTCAGTATCAAAGACGCCAATAATTTCGGCTGCCAGAATGCCTGCATTTAAAGCGCCATCCAGAGCAACTGTTGCAACCGGTATACCCGCAGGCATTTGCAGAATGGACAACATGGAGTCCCAGCCATCAATGGAATTGGAAGATTTAATCGGAACGCCAATGACCGGCAATGTCGTGACCGAGGCTACCATACCCGGTAAATGCGCAGCACCACCTGCTCCCGCGATGATGACATTTAAACCACGTTCCCTGGCTGTTGCAGCATATTCCATCATTGCTTCAGGTGTCCGATGGGCGGATACCACAGACAATTCGTTCTCAATGCCAAAATCACCAAGAATATCGGCCGCCTTTTGCATCACCGCCAGGTCCGAACTACTTCCCATAATAATGCCGACTTTTGTCTTACTCATGAAGAAAAGACTCCTCTTTCATCCGCTTAATTCTCACTGACCGCTTTAATGGTCTGTTTAACCTGCGCAACCTTGGCAAGCAGATTATCCCGGTCTTCATCCACAATGGTGATATGTCCCATTTTACGATGCGGACGGGTTTCTGCCTTGCCATATAGAAATAAATGGACTCCCGGTATTAACAGGAGTTTATTAAGGCCCTGGTAGTGTACAGGCCCAGTATAGCCTTCCTCACCGAGTAAGTTCACCATGGCAGAAGGTTTATTAATTGCCGTAGAACCCAAGGGTAGATTCAGTATCGCCCGCAGTAATTGTTCATACTGAGAAGTCACATTGGCATTGATGGTCTGATGTCCGCTATTGTGGGGTCTTGGAGCTACTTCATTGACCAGCACTTCCCCATTTTTACTGATAAACATCTCCACAGCCAAAATACCAACAATTTCAAGTTGTTGCACCAGGGTTTTGGCGATTTCAATGGCTTTATTCTGGATATCATTATCCAGGGTACTGGGAGAGATTAAATAATCCACCAGATGATGTCGGGGATGAAAAACACATTCAACAATCGGATAGACCGCAATATCACCATGCTCATTGCGGGCGGCGATCACCGAAATTTCACAATCCAGGTCAACAGTTTTTTCCAAAAGACCCGGTGCATCAAAGGCCTTATCCAGATCATCGAGACTGTTTAATCGGGCTACACCACCACCATCGTAGCCACCCTGCCCCAGTTTATTGAAGGCTGGCAGAAAACCTGCCTGTTGTCTGATGTCTTCAAGGCTGTCTACCAGCAAAAAATCTGCGCTGGGAATACCATGCTCAAGATAAAATTGTTTCTGTTTACGTTTATCCTGGATGATTTCTATAACACGTGCTTGCGGGAAGACCGGCAGACCTTCCTTTTCAAGTTGATACAAGGCTTCAACATTGATGTTTTCTATCTCGATGGTCAACAGATCAACACGCTTACCAAAATTGTAAACTGTTTCGTAATCAACGAGGGAGCCCTGATAAAATTCATTGGCGATGCCCTGACAGGGCGCCAGAGGCGAAGGATCCAGTACACAGGTGTGAATATCAAAGTTGGGGCAGGCCTGGATCAACATACGGCCAAGTTGCCCGCCGCCAAGTATACCCAGCTTGAAATCTTTATAGAATGCTTTCATGCGTGCCTGTAGAACCGGTGTAAATGCCCGTGAATCATGAAAAGCGGCGCATCATAGCAAGTTTGGTCAGGAAGTGCGAGATATTAAAAACCGTTAGCCTTGTCATAAATATAGACAGCCAGAGCTTTTATTGTCGCTGCATTGAGTTGCTCTGACCAGGCCGGACAAACCCCCATACGGCCATTGGCCACGACATCATATATGGCTGCCCCATCAGAACCATACAGCCATACTTCATCGGTCAGATCAGGCCCGCCAAAAGCTTTGTAACCGGTACCGTCTTCTGAATGACATTCCGTACAAAATAACCAGTCATTTGTCGCCGCTTCAACAGCAAAAGGGTTAACATCTTCACCATTTAAAGCCAGCACATAATCCACCATGTTATTGATCCGGGCTTCATCAAAGCCCAGTTCTGTGTAGGCCGGCATTTCGGAATAGCGTGTGTCCGGGCAGCCGCCAAAAAAATCTCTTATTTCATCGGCACAATCAGTATTCCTGACCCCATAGAGGATGGTCTGCATGATTTCCAGCACCGATTCAGTAGCCGTCATTTCCAGACCCGTAATGCCCCAGATCCATTCATAGTCAACCAGATCAGGAACCCCTGTATCTCCCGTTAAATCCGCACCATGACAGGCAGCACAATGCTCATTAATAGCTGTCTCTGCCAGATTGTTCATATAGGAATGTAAATCGGTTTCGGCTCTGATTGTTTCAGGCGAAGCAAGCAAGAGACGCTCCGATAAATCAGCGGGTTGTGCCTGACCAGTTACAGCAAACAAACACAGCAATAATATCGATACTGCTGATCTCAGGCTTAGAGGGTGAGTGCATGTATTTCGCATATCATCACTATCTTATATCAAGTTGAAGGTAATACGGATTATATAGCACCAAATACAATTTAGAAGCGTGTCGCTGGTTTACAGACCCGATTCTATGTCTTCAGAAATTGATCCCAACTCACAGTCAATGGAACTTATTGGCTGCCGGTGAAGCGTTTGTTGAGCAGCACAATCATAGGTACCAAATCAATCAAACCCTGTGCCTATTCAGGCAAGCTAAGTAGCGCGAAGGTAAGTTAGGATTAGCTGCCAGATGAATATTAAGAACACAACATAAAAAAAATATCAACTAGATGCTGAATGTAGCTAGTTACAATCTGAACTGATTGAACCTAATTGAAAGTTACTCACTCGGTTAACAAAAAAAGGTGGAGATCATGCATAAATTAAGCAAAATAAGAAAAAGTATAAAGTTACATAACTATTTAAAAAACCTATCCCTGGGCTCAGCAGCAATCGGCGCACTGAGCCTATCAGTTTTGGCACCTACCCAGGCTGGCGCACAGCAACTCGAAGAAATCATCATAACAGCAGAGCGTCGCGAAACGGTTTTACAGGAAACACCTGTAGCAGTTTCTACGTTTAACAGTGACGAGTTGGTTCGGCAAGGCAGTACAAATTTGGCAGATGTAGCGGCTTTTACACCTAATTTTCAGGTTAATACACGTCCAGGTGGTGGTTTCGCTCAAGGCGGTTTGACTATTCGTGGTATTGGCGTTGATGCTGGTGCAGATGCTTCTGTTGGTTTGTATGTTGACGACGTTTACTACCCAAGCGGCTCAGGTAACATTATCGGTTCTTTTGATATTGAGCGCGTTGAAATTCTGCGCGGACCTCAGGGAACAAACTTCGGCAGAAATACAATTGGAGGCGCTGTTCAATACATTACCAAAAAACCTAGCTTTGATAGTGTTAATGGCGAAATTTCAGCAAGCTTGGGTAACCTTGATCGCCGAGATTTAATGGGAGCTATCAATATCCCTTTAGGTGAAACTGTTGCAGTTCGGGTATCTGCTGGCTCACAGAACCTGGGTGGGTTTATTAAAGACAGGTTAAATAACATAGACAAAGGCGCCAACAAACAACGTTTTGCCCGTGCACAGTTACGCTGGGAAGCTACAGATGCCTTAACCGTTGATCTTAAAATTGATAGCCTGAAAACCGATATCAATGGCAGGGGAACAAGCATTATTAGCTACAGCAGTGATGCACAGTTTCCCCAGCTCGCCGGTCAAACTCATACCCCAAATATGATCTCACTTAATAATTATGAATTTGTGGGTACAAATGCACCTGATTATTCAGAAATCGACTTTGATACTGCTCAGGTTAACTTAACTTATGATGTCAATGATTCAATGACAATCAGATCAATCACGGCATACACAGAAACAGATGTCGTTCAGGCAAATGACTGGGACTGGACGCCTCTGGATATTTTAAGAGTTGGAGATTTCAGTAACACGGAGACCTGGTCACAGGAATTCAGGCTTGAAGGTGAGGCCATGAATGACAGTTTGACATACACTGCCGGTGTTTATTATTTCGACTCTGAAGATGCCGGTTCAAGCTACTTCGCGCTGGGTCCGGTAGCACCAGGCTGGGATACTCGTTTTCCTGGTGCCATTAATTCAGTTGAGTCGCAGGCTATTTACGGCCAGCTAAACTATGCATTCACTGATCGTGTTGAAGGTACGGTTGGCGTACGTTATACCGACGAAGAAAAAAATATAGCCGGAGTTCTTCCTCCCACTTTAGACAGGTCTCCAGCAACGTTTACAGATACCTCGCCAATGGTCGGCGTAAACTTCTATGTTTCAGACGAAATCATGACCTATGCGAAAGCCTCAAAAGGTTTCCGTAGTGGTGGACTTGCATTTGCTAACTCAACGGGGGCTTCTAACCGATATGCACCGGAAGAAGCCTGGACTTACGAGTTTGGCGCTCGTATGGAGTTTATGGATAGACGTTTACGTGTTAACCCGACTGTCTTCTTCACAGATTGGGAGGATATTCAGTTTAATGAGTTAACTCCTACGCCATTAGGCGTGTCAGCTCTGACCAACAATGCCGGTACAGCAAGCATGCAAGGTCTTGAGCTTGAGCTTATGTTTTCTGTTACTGAGAACTTATTGTTAACGGCATCAGGATCCTATCTTGACGCCGAATATGATGAAGTTAACAACACCGTTGTGGGATCAATACCGAACCCTGTCGCAACTGGTGGCTTTTTCGGTGGTCCTTCTCTCTCTGTACCAAACTTATGTGATGGTAATGACCCTGCCGTTGTTGCGACGCCTCCTGGTTTCACCTCACAGGCGGTACTTGACCAGTATACTTGTGGCCTTGGAACACCTATCTCTGATCTACAACGTGCTCCAGAGTTTACCTATGCTCTTGGTTTAATACATGATATGCCTATGTCAGGTGGTGCAAGCCTGGTATCGAATATTAATTACACATACACTGACAATATGCGCAGTGCTGTAACCAATCTTGATTATATAGACCTGCCTTCTTACGGCTTATTAGGCGGGCGTATTCAATATAACTCTCCGGATGGCTCATGGAATGCTGCAATTTTTGGCAGAAACCTGTTGGATGAACACTACCTGATTGGAGGCTTCGACTTTCAAACGACCACGGGTGTATTGACCAACACGCCTGGTCGTCCTCGTGAATATGGTCTGACGGTTGGCTATAACTTTTAATACGAATAGTTATTAGTCTTACTCAGGCTAAAAGCCAAAATAAAAAGCCCCTCCCGGCAAACCGGAAGGGGCTTTTTTTCGGCTACTTATTACCTGCACACATGTGCATACAAAAGTATTGAGAAAGACGACCGATCTGCTGTCAGCCTGCACCATAACACCTAAGCCCGATTACTTAACCAGACTGACTGGTATGGCTTTAATTGAATAAACGCCTGATTTTCGCCCAATTTACTACCACTGATTAAATCCTGCCATTGATCCGTTGATATAAGATTAATTGAGCTTAAGGAAATTTGTTGATTCTGATCACTAATATTATTCAAGCAAAATATACTTTGATCACGTCGCAAACTTTGCCGCCAGAATCCACACACTTCATCACCTATATGCAGAGTGAACATAATAGCGTTCGGATGAAAGGCGGGCTGTTTTTTTCTGATAGCAATCAGGCGTTTCAGTTCGTTTAAAATACGCGCATGATGATTATCGCCCTGTAACAGCGATTCAATTTCATCCAGTTCCCAGATATGTCGATTAATGCCACGCTTGTTATTGGTATTGGCTAATTTTTCATAATCATTTTCAGTTGCCAGCAGACTGTGAATATAAAAAGCCGGCACGCCTTCAAGTGCAAGCATGATGCAATGTGCGCAGATAAAACGCTGCTCCTGATAACCATCCTCCGGATTCTGTAAGGTCCCACGCATGGCATCAAAAAGGCTGATATTAATTTCATAAGGTTTCATGGCGCCATCATTCAAACTACGCCAGGACACTGTGCCACCGGCCAGTTCCATTGTTGCAATCAAGTCCTGGATCTCATCATCACTGATCAAGCCTTCCAGCGGACGCAAACCAATGCCGTCATGTGAGGCAATAAAATTTAAAAAGGTAGTGCCCTTTTGCGCCGGCGGCATACTCATCATCCAGCTTTTCAAAGCATGACAGTTTCCTGTGACCATGGTATTCAGCAACAAGGGTGGCAGCGAAAAGTTATAAATAATATGCGCCTCATTGGCATTACCAAAGTAGGACAGGTTCTCCCGGTTGGGAATATTGGTTTCGGTAATAATAATAGTGCCCGGTTTATAGTATTCAATCAGTGTTCGTAGCAAACGAATTATTTCATGCGTCTGTTCCAGATTAAGACAGCTGGTCCCCGATTCTTTCCAGAGAAAGGCCACCGCATCGAGACGAAAAATCTGCACACCACTATCCAGATAAAATCTGATTATCTTTAGCATTTCTTCCAATAGGGCCGGATTACGGAAATTCAGATCCACCTGATCATGGCTGAAGGTACACCAGACAAATTTCAAGCCTGCACTGGTTTGCACCTGGCGCAACAAAGGTGTTGCTCTGGGACGCACAACCTCGCTGATATCAAAATCCTTTTCTACAGCAAAGAAATAATCCCTGCCGGGAAGTTTGTTCTGCTTAAACTGGTTAAACCACTGACCCATCGCAGAACAGTGATTGATTACCAGGTCTGACATTAATTTAAATTTACGGGCAATCTGATCTATATGATCCCAGTTGCCAAAATTTTCATTGACCTGTGTGTAATCAATAACGGAGAACCCATCGTCTGAACTGAAGGGAAAGAAAGGCAATATATGTACCCAGGATATTTTTTCAGAAAAATAACGTGCTAAAAAATAATCCAGAGTCAGTAAGGGAGCTTCACCTTCCTTGACGACAGAATTAGCATAGGTGATCAGAGTGATATCTTTTTCGGTCCAGTTATTTTTTAACCAGCGTGGTTTTTTTGGCGCATCCAGTAAGTTCATGTCCTGCAACAGGCGTTGGCAAAGCGCTTCGCAATCATATGTCGGGTATATTTGCTTTAAATGCGCAAGCACGCGTGTACTGACATCTTCTTGCAGACTTGTTCTCTTAGGCATAGGGCTTATTTGTACTCTTTTTCGTCCGCGGCTGCAGCTTCAAGAAATTTTCTGCCAATGTCTGGTAACGCAGAATTTACTCGTGTCCAGCTCGGGATAAAGGGAGTTTCCTGTGGGTTATCCAGGAAAAAAGCACCCGCCTTCATAATGTTTTCGGCAAAAAGTTCTACGCACTTTTCTTCTTCATGGATATCAAGTTTAAGACCGTTTATAACTGCATCGTTGTGATACGCTTCGACAAAATCCAGTGCCACTCTGTAATAGGTAGCCTTGATGGTTCGAAATGTTTCCGCACTGAAAACCACACCTGTGGTTGCCATTTTTCTGAAAATTGCCTTGCTGATATCGATAGCCATTTTATTTAAGCCGGCTTCCTCATCGTCATAGGAAACCTGCTGATGTTTATGATCATAAACATCGGCTATATCTACCTGGCATATTTTATTTGTCGAATAATTGCGTTTCAGTTCTGATAAAACCCCAATCTCCAGACCCCAGTCACTGGGTATTCTGATACCCGTTAAGACGTCTGCACGCATGGAAAATTCACCAGCCAGGGGATAACGAAAACTATCCATGTATTCGATGTATTCATTGGGACCAAACAGTTTTAATAATGAGCGTAATAAGGGCGTAACCAGTAAGCGACAGACCCTGCCATTGATGGTGCCATTGGCAACTCTTGCGTAATAGCCTTTGCAAAATTCATAGGAAAAGTTGGGGTTGGCTACCGGATATATCAGCCGCGCCAGCAAGGATCTTTCATAGGTAACAATATCGCAATCATGCAAGGCTATCGCTTCTACTTTGGCTTCGGCTTGTAAATAACCCAGGCAATACCAGACGTTCCTGCCCTTGCCCAGTTGCTTTGGTGCCAGACCTAATTGATCAAGTTGTTTATCAACTTCCTGCAGACGTGGCCCTTCATTCCATAACACCACATGCTCCTGGGGTAAGCGTGAGAAAAACTTCAGGGCCTTCTTGTATTGCGCTTTATCAGCACGATCCAGACCAATGACTATTTTTGATAAATAAGGGACCTTAGTGAGTTCATCGACAATATTGTCCATTGCCGGCCCTTCCAGTTCAGAATAGAGACAGGGTAAAACCAGCGCCATGGGACGAACCCTGGAAAAGGCTACTAACTCTCGTTCCAGTTCTTCAACCGACCGTTTGGACAGATTATGTAAAGTCGTAATGACACCATTCTGGTAAAAATCACCCATAACTTTCTCCTGTTTATTGCGTCATTCTTCTATAGCTGCTTAACGCTTATATTTAAAATGTTTGCTTAGAGTATTTCTAGCTCCGCCAGTATCTGTAATACCGCCTGATTCCAGCCTGCCGGCCCATACTCCCGGGTTTTAAGCAGCCGCTTATGATTAAATTCTGGAAAATCCCTGGCCGGCGACTTCACCAGTACAGCAAAATCTGCTGCCCTGAGCATGGCAATATCGTTTTCACTGTCTCCCAGAGCAATAATTAACGGCCTTACGCCATTTTTGTTCAGGTAGTAAGTACGTAAATAATCCAGCGCCTGGCCCTTATCTGCGCCAGAACTGACATGCCAGAATCGGCCTCCCTTGACCACGCTAAGACCAGCCTTATGCAGGCCCTCAGTAAAAAGCTGCCATTGCTCGTCAGTATCTTCCCACAACAGGGGCTCGGTAAATTGGCGTTGCTGTGACAGCTCCGCCTCCGCTATTGATAAGCCGGTGATTGCTGCCACTTCTGTCGGGCTCATATCTGCAAAACCGGTATAACGTAAGGAAAATTGTGCTCTTAGTGCATTCATAACTGTCAGTATCTCAGCACGATTCATACCAGGATAATGATTTAGTTTTTCTTCGCCTTCCGGCATCAATACCGCGGCCCCGTTTTCGACAATAAAAGGCGCCGAATTGTCCAGAGCCTTTCTGATCTGTACGAGTTCAGCTGCCGTTTTACTTGTGTTAAGAATCAGGGGGATATGCAAGGTCTTCAGTCTGTCGAGTGCCGGTATTGCAGGGGCGAAGGAATAGCTGTGATGATCAAGTAGGGTGGAATCCAGATCGGTAACAACGAGCAGATCAGGTGGTTTAGGCAATATCATGACAAACTTGGGTAAGACTTCATTTAATCAAAAGACTAGGCGCTGGCGTTAATAAAGTCCAACGCTTTTAATGTTAGATTTGAAGGCATAAATCGCCCCACTTTAGTGCATATATTATTGACCGTACCCGTCTGAGTATTCCTGAACCTATTAAAAAGAGTTACTACCGAAACATTTGTAGTATCTCAGTTTGAAATTTTTCTGCATATCCTAAGTCATGATGTGAGCTATCCATTCGCCGACACGCCAAAATACGTACATCCCTGTACAGGCTCGGCTGACGACATCTGACCGCCAAGGATGGCGGGAATGCCGAAATTGCAGGAGCAAATTTCTGCCCTGTCGTCAGACGGTCGCCGACTGGATAGCTTGCCATCACGCCTGTACCTTTAATATTGTTGAAAAATTGAACATTAGTACTGGAGCTGTCGTTTCTGTTATGCGAACCCATTGAGATGTTTTTTTCCTGAGCATTTTCCCGATTAAGCGCGAGGACTGTCTGAGTCGCAAAGCGACGAGTTCCGCAGCGCCGGGAAAATGGGAAGGAAAGATCGAAGGGTGAGCAAACCAGAAACGGCTGCTACATCACATGAAATATCAAACGGGGATACTGCCGAAACATTGGGCAGCTAGCGCCAATCTAAGCTATGCACTATAGTGTCGATTCAGCTTCATTACTCATCATAATAAACAGCTCTGAGGAACAAAACCATGAACAGCAAATCTGGCCCTGCTTATCTAAACTGGATCGCCATCGCCGTCCTGATTATTGGACTCTTGCTTGGATTGACCATCCTGTCGGCACCAGCCGGCATATGGCTTGGAATCTGGGCTTTTCCTGTTGGCCTGAATATTCTTATTCAGGCAGACCCCTATACGCACTGGGTGTTAGCACTTTGCCTGCTGGGCTGGATAGTTCTGCTTGGTCTGGCACTGCGTGCAAAAGCCGAAAACACCCTTAAGCTCTGTTCAATTGCAGCTCTTGGTGTGCTTTCTGCCCTGTTTGCCTGGTATATCCCGAGTACTTTTCAGGCTCGATTGACCTACCCCGTTATTCACGATGTCTCCACCGATGTTAATAACCCTCCCGGATATGTAGCAATTGCCCCGCTACGAGCAGAAGTCCCGAATTCAATGGTTTATGGCACGGTTGAAGGACTGAGCCCTGAAGAACATGCACAACAACAACTGGCTGCTTTTCCTGATCTGGTTCCCAGATTAATTGATGCCAGTCCTCAGGAGGTATTTGATCGAGCCCTGGCAGCCCTTGAAGAAATGGACCTGGAAATTGTTGCAGCAGTTCCCGAAGAAGGACGCATCGAGGCCATTGCCACGACCTTCTGGTTTCGCTTCAAGGACGATGTGGTTATCCGCATCCAGGATCAGGGTGGGCAAACCCTGATAGATGCGCGTTCCCTGTCACGCGTAGGACGGGGCGATGCAGGAACTAATGGTCGGCGCTTGCAACGCTTTTTTGAATTGCTGTAAACAGAATTAGCGAACAGGGAGTAACTAAAAACTCACCTTAACTCCCTGTTCGATAGCGTCTGAAGGAAACAGGATAACCGTTTCACCTGCTTCCATAAGACCCGTAACCTGTGCAAAATCCTGGTTACGGTAACCAATGTTCACCTGCTTCAACACTGCCTGCCCCGCTTCAACAACAAAGGTATGCCAGGCATTATTGCGTTGAAAAATAGCACTGGTAGGAATTAACAGGGCATCCTCTTCTTCCCGGATAATAATACTTGCCTCAATTCTGTAGCCCGCGCCGAGTAAGCTCGGCTTTTCAATAAAATCTGCAATAACATTGACCCGCTGCTCCTCCACACCCAAAGCAGAGAACTTAGTAAAAGCTTCAGGCTCCTTATAGGCAACACGGGCTTCAAGGAGATAATCACCACCCCAGCCACTGATCAGCATGGTATTACCGGCAGATACTTTCACCGCATCCTGCGTCAGTAAATCAACTACAATTTCCAGCGCATCTTCATTACTGATAGCCAGCAAAGGGGTTCCGGCCGCCAGTACTCTTTCATTTTCCTCATACAGGCGATAGATAGTGCCATCCGAGGGCGAAAGTACATTCTGAATATATTCCTGGTTCCCTGTTCCCACCCCAAGCATTCGTGAACGCGCGCTGGCGACCTCGGCAGCAACTGCCTCCCTGGATGCACTCAGACTCATGACTCGTGTTTCTGCCGCAATACTCAATTGCCGGTAATTTTCTCGCTCTTCAGTACTGATCAATCCATCTTCAGCAAGTCGACGACGGCGCTCTTCTTCCCGTAAGGCCCGGTCATATGCAGCCTCAGCCTGCATCATTTCGGCATTTACCATTTCAAAACGTGCTTCTGCTGCCTGCAGATTGGCTTCCAGAACCGCTTCGGTTCGTAAATCTTCCTGTGGCAGTGCAATGCGGGCCACAACCTGACCAGTTGTTACGACATCACCTTCCTTCAGGGCCGTACGCAAATGCCTGCCATAGATCGGCGCTGCAACAATGTAAGGATCTTTAGCACGGGTCCGGCCCTGATCCTCTACGGTAAGCGTCAGTGAACCGCGCCGCACTTGTGTAACTTCCACTTCCAGGACTGCCGGTCTCATCAATAGCCCTACGGCAATGCCTGCAAGCAGCACAAGTAAAGCCGGCACACTCCATCTTTTTAACAAGGCCAACATCATTACTCCCTGGTCTTCAGAACTGCAATCAAATCAATGTGATCCAGACGCCTTCGCACAGCCCAGGCGCTGACTATAGCTGCCAAGATAACAATTGTTGTCGCTATTATGTAGGTCTGTGTGTCTGCGATAAACGGAATTCTGTAAGCATCTGTTTTTATACTCGAGGCAATAAGGCTGGAAATTCCGTATCCCAAAACATAACCAACCGGGATCGCCAACAGGGTAACCAGGGCCTGTTCGCCCAGTAATAACACGGCAACTTCCCGTCTATGAAAACCGAGCACACGTAAACTGGCCAGTTCTCTGCCCCGTTCCGACAGGGAAATTCTGGCGCCATTATAAATAACCCCAAAAGCGATAATGCTGGCAAAACCTACTAAAAAACCTGCAGAAACCAGAATCGATTCTGCCAGTTCTTCCTCAAAACTTGTCAGCATGGTTTCCGGTGAAGCAACACCCGCTATGGCAGGAATTTCTTTTAATTCCGCATAAACACTGGCTTGTTGCAAGCTGTCTACATTGAGAAATGCACCTGAAATGACCGGAGATTCACCGCTGTTCGCCCGTAAAGCAGCTTTGCTCATAAAAGCCGATATGCCGATAAAATCATCAATAATACCTGCCACCTTTATGCCGTTCTTTTTGCGTCTGCCTTGCAACCATTCAATTTGAATTGAATCACCATTTTGTACACCCAGACGTTCGGCAAGTAAGGAACTCAATATTATCCCACTGGTGGGAACCGGCACCTCATCTCCATTGGCGTTTATAATCCGTCGTAATTTTCCCTGCGGCTCCAGACCCTGCACGGCAATCTCTTCCTGCCGCTGACCTGCGCGCAATCTGGCTGCACCAGTGTGATAGGTCTCAACCCGTGTTACACCGTCGATATGAGCCAGATCATAGCGTGCACTTTCCGGAACCATTTCCTTGAAAGTCAGGGTGATATCTTCACGCTGAATGCGTCGAAACTGCAGGTCCATCATGTAGTTGATACTGTCGAACATAAACATTCCCACCAGCAGGATTGCCAATGACATGGCCACGCCGATGGATGACAGCATGGCCTGTATCGGTTTACGTTCGGTATTCCGTAAAATCATTCGTCCCGAAGGTGAAAGCAGCTTACCCAGACCGAGTCGCTCAAAAGGGCCCGGCGTAAACCTGGCTGGTGTTTCCGGCCTCATTGCTTCAGCGGGCGGTAGGCTGACAGCCCGTTTGACTGCCGAAATAGCACCACTGCATGCTCCCAAAAAGCTCACCAGGAAGGCCATAAATAACAGAGAGAAAGACAGCCGGTATTCAAGATCAGGAATATCAAAATATTGGATATAGATACTGATCATGCCCTTACCCAGAAAATAACCACCTATGCTCCCGATCAGGGTTCCCAGCAAGGCCGCTACTACGGCAAACATGAGAAAGTGTCTGCCTACCTCGATATTGCTATAGCCGAAGGCTTTTAATACGGCAATTTCTCCACGCTGAGTGGTGATCAGCCTGCCCAGTACGAGATGCAATAAAAATACCGCAACACCAATAAATATGGCTGGAATAATTGTGCCCATAATCCTGTTTTCGGTGAGCTCATTTTCCAGAATCTGATGCGATAATTGATCTTCTCGCAAATAACTGCCCAAACCACCATAGGGCTCCAGCAGATCATCAATACTTCGCATAACAGCTTGGGAATTGGCCTCCGGTGTGAGGATGGCCACCAGTTCATTAAAGGCACCGTCCATATCAAAAGCAGCGCTGAGCGTTTCACGCCCCATCCAGAACACGCCGTAGCGTTCATCTTCCGGAAACAAGGACCCTGGAGGAACCGCATAGGAATGTTCCGGAGAATTAGCGATACCAACGATATCAAGTTCCCGTGAGCGTCCATTAATAACGACCCTGACACTATTACCCGGCTGTAATTCACGTGCCAGAGCAAATTTTTCACTGATAATGACTTCGTCTGTAGCCCCCAATGAGAGATAACGACCTTCCCTGATATTAATATCATTTAATATGGGCCGTCCCGATTCAGGGACGGACACAAAACGTCCCTGCGCTGGCATATCCAGGCCTTCCAGATCCAGTGTTGCCAGCAGGGTCACCCGACTATCCAGCTGTTCGATACCCGGTATTTCTTCAATTTTTTCAATAAGTGACAAAGGCGCTCTGACTAAAGGTGCCCACAAATCTGCGAAGCGTGCCTTGGCATAATATGCCTCCTGGGCCAGCACCAGCGATTCATAAGTTCCACGCATGGTGATAACCGACATAATTCCGGTAGCAACCACCAGCGCGATCGATAAAATCTGCATTTTTAAATGCCAGAGTTCCCGAAACAGTTTTTTATTCAGCGCTCGCATTTTTTACCAGCTGATGCTCGACAGATCTGCACGATGTTCATTATGGATCGTCTCAACGATTTCTCCACTGCTCATCTTGAATACCGTATCACCCATTGATCCTATTGCTGCATTGTGAGTAATAATGGCCGTGGCAGTGCCCGTGTTGCTGTTCACTTTTTCAATCACCGAAAGCACCAGTTTCCCTGTTGTAGCATCCAATGCCCCGGTTGGTTCGTCACAGAGCAGGATTTGTGGTCGCTTTGCTATGGCTCTGGCAATCGCTACGCGCTGCTGCTCACCTCCAGAAAGCTGCGAAGGGAAGTGATTGATACGCTCACTTAAACCTACCAGCTCCAGTGCTTCTTCCGGTTGCATCGCATCGGGTGCAATATCAGTTACCAGCGCAACATTTTCTCTGGCTGTCAAACTGGGAATCAGATTATAAAACTGGAAAACAAAACCAACATGATTGCGACGAAAATTCGTTAATTGTCTTTCAGAAACGTTCGAAAGGTTTTCCGCCTGATAAAAAATTTCACCACTGCTCGGAGTATCCAGACCTCCCATGATATTTAGCAGGGTTGACTTGCCACTTCCGGAAGCTCCCAGAATCACAGCAAGTTCTCCGGCATGTAAAGCAACAGAAACATCATGCAGGGCATTTACAACAAACTCACCCATCTGATAAACCTTACAGAGATGATCTACCTTGAGAATGGTTTGCCGATCAGAACGATTCATAGAAAACCTGCAAAATATTATTAGTTGCCTGGTTTAAAACCATTGTAAAAAATTATGACTGTAATTTTTTGTTCAATATCAAGCTAACAGGAAGTTTAATGTTTATGACCGATGATAGGGGTGCTTGCTTAAAACAGACCAGATTCGATAAAGTTGTTCTGCAAGCACAACACGCACAACAGGATGAGGCAAGGTTAAGTCAGAAAGCGACCAGCGTGCATCTGCAGTTTGTAAGCAGGATTTGGCCAGACCATCCGGCCCGCCTACCAAAAGAGATAAATTCCGACCATCATCTCTGACTCTGGAGACAGCTGCCGCCATTTGCTCTGTACTCAGACTATCTCCCTTTACATCCAGTGCGACCACAAAGTCATTTTTCCCGATGGCGTCCCTGATGCCTTGTGCTTCCTTTGCCATGACAAGTTCCAGTGTGCTGTTTTTGGTACGTACTGCAAGCGGGATCTCAATAAAGGATAGGGAAAATTCCCGGGGTAAGCGCTTTTGATATTCTTCAATCCCGGACTCTACCCAGGTCGGCATCTTGCTTCCTACAGCGATTACCCTGATTTTCATTCAGTCTTACGTTCTGCTGTAATGCTCCAGAGGGACTCCAGGTCATAAAGTTCTCGCGTCGCTTGCAACATGGCGTGTACCACTACATCGCCCAGATCAACCAGAATCCAGTCCATGCTGTCCTGCCCTTCACTACCGTATACGATTCCTCCCGCCTGCTTTACCTGTTTGCCGAGTTCATCGGTCAGGGCTTTCAAATGCCGGCTCGAAGTTCCGGTTACGACCAGCATATAATCACAGACTGAAGTCATATCTTTGACATTCAGGCAAACAATGTTCTGGCCCTTCATATCTTCCAGACTTCCAACAGCTAATTCTTTCAATTCTTCAGCAATCAAATTTAACCTCAGCGGTAAAGTTTATGTTTCTTAATATAGTTAAGCACACTGTTGGGGATTAAATACCTGACAGATTTATCTTGTTTGATTAAATCCCTGATTTCACTGGAAGCGATCATTAAAGGCGTGAAACTGTGGACCAGTACTTTACCGTGCGGTGCAAGAGACATTTCTGCAAAGCTACTCACAATTCTTCCCTTACATTTCTTCCCAACAGCATCAGAAGGCTTAAGGTCCCAACCGGGTCGGGTAATAACAATAATATGTGCCAAATCCAGTAATTCTTCCCAACGTTTCCAGCCATCCAGGTTGTTAAAAGCATCGGCTCCCAGCAATAGATATAATCTGTCTTGCGGGTATTCTGTGCGCAGCGATTGAATGGTTTCAATCATGTATGAAGGCCCTGGTCTCATGCATTCACGCACATCGACGACAAGACGTTTTTCAGATTTGCAGGCTTTGTGCAACATGCTGATTCGATTCTGGGCCGAAGCTTCAGCCTCATCACGATGCACCGGATGATGGCAGGGAATCAGACGCACCTCATCCAGATCAAATTCCTGTTGCGCAGCCAAAGCAGCACGCAGATGACCGAAATGAACCGGATCAAACATGCCACCGAAGATGCCGATATGCTTAATTACGGATGTGCCCATCGCCGAGAACAATATATTTCTGGGACGTCAGCCCTTCCAGACCTACCGGTCCGCGGGCATGGATTTTATCGGTTGAAATGCCGACCTCTGCTCCAAGCCCATATTCAAAGCCGTCTGCAAAACGAGTCGAGGCATTGATCATGACAGAACTGGAATCTACTTCGCGCAAAAAACGCATTCCTCTGACATAACTTTCAGTCACTATGCTGTCGGTATGTTGCGAGCCATGTCTGTTTATGTGCTCAATTGCCTCATCCAGGCCTGCTACAACTCTGATCGACAGGATCGGCGCCAGATATTCTGTTTCCCAGTCTTCATTGGTGGCAGCTTTAATGCCTGGCAGAATTTTTAAGCTTTGTTCGCAGCCTCTAAGTTCAACTTCTTTTTCATCATATACCTGCATAATTTGCGGGAGGAAATCTTTAGCTATAGATTGGGCTACCAGCAAAGTTTCCATGGCATTACAGACACCATAACGATTGGTTTTGGCATTAAGCGCGATGTTCACCGCCTTACTCATGTCGGCACCATCGTCAATATAGACATGACAGATTCCATCCAGGTGCTTGATTACCGGGACCTTGGCATCCTTACTGATACGTTCAATCAGGCCTTTACCACCGCGGGGCACAATGACATCGATATATTCAGGCATGGTAATTAACTGACCTACTGCTTCCCGATCTGTAGTATCTACCACTTGAACTGCCGTAGCCGGTAAAGATGCTTTTTCAAGCCCCTTGCTGACACAGGCAGCAATGGCCTGATTCGAATGAAGTGCTTCGGAACCGCCACGCAAAATAGTGGCATTGCCGGATTTCAGACAAAGGCTGGCCGCTTCGGCTGTCACATTTGGTCGCGATTCGTAGATAATGCCTATGACACCCAGAGGCACACGCATTTTTCCTACCTGAATACCGCTGGGCATATAACGCATAGCGGATATTTCACCTATCGGATCAGCCAGAGCAGCAACCTGATGTAAGCCTTCGATCATGCCATCAATGCGAAGAGGACTGAGTTCCAGCCTGTCCAGCATAGCCGGTGCAAGGCCCTTTTTCTGGCCCGCAAGCAAATCCTGAGCATTTGCTTCAGCAAGTTGTGCGCGACCAGCTTCAATCGCATCTGCAGTAAACAGCAATGCCTGATTTTTGGCTTCAGTTGTTGCAGCAGCCATCTGTCTGGATGCAACTCGGGCATTTTTGCCCAGACGCTGCATGAGTTCCTTGATCTCCGACATGCTAATTCCCATAGCTTGTTAAAAGAAGCGCGATTATAACTGATTCTTCAGTTAAATAACTTAGCCGTTGAGCTTTGTGGTGATCCAGGGAGCGAATATCCATCCCGGAATAATCTGAGAATCAGGCAATTAATTCACTCGGCTCTATATCACCCGCTACCAGCCTTTCCTTTTGCGCGGCTTTTAACTGTTTAATCTGATATTCCAGTCGGGATGCTGCTGCACGATCTGCCACTTCTGTAAAAAACACCAGGCGCAGGGGCCCTTTGCCGCGTAAAAACTTGGCTGCCCGTTTACCCCCACTCTGATGTTCATGAAAACGGCGCTCGACATCTGTACTGATGCCCGTATAAAGCTGTCCTGCTGCTGTTTTAATTAAATAAACAAACCAGCTTGTTTTTTGTTCAGACACATCCAACACCATAAATTTTTCGTAAAGTAATAGGAAAACAAGAGGCTTTCACTGGAAATTTTACCCATTTCCTTGTATAAATGCGGCTCCTCATTGAGCGAATACCAGACTCAAACATAAACCCTATAACAGGTCTCCTTATAGACCGCTTATAGCACTACAGGAAAATCCAAAAGATGTATAAAATTCAGACATTTAACCAAATTTCTGATAAAGGTTTATCACGCTTTCCAAAGCAGGACTACGAAGTTTCACCCGATATTACAGATCCTGATGCTATCGTACTACGTAGCTTTAAACTTTCCATGGAAAATGTCACACCGAGCCTGAAAGCTGTCGCCAGAGCTGGCGCCGGTGTCAATAATGTACCCGTAGACGAATACACCAAACAGGGCATTGTTGTTTTTAATACTCCAGGGGCCAATGCCAATGCTGTCAAAGAACTCGTGCTATGCGGAATGCTGCTTTCCTCACGTGGCATCATAAGCGGTATAAACTGGGTAAATTCACTTGCAGAACAAAAGGATTTCAGTGAGCTCGGCCCGCAAGTTGAAGCAGGCAAGAAAAATTTTAAAGGATCTGAACTGGCCGGTAAAACATTGGGCGTGGTTGGCCTGGGATCTATCGGTGCAATGGTTGCCAATGCAGCTATAGACCTTGGTATGAAGGTGCTGGGTTACGATCCTGCCATTTCGATTGAAGCTGCATGGCGTCTGGCTAATCAGGTAGAAAAGCAGGAAAACATGACGTCCTTACTGGCGAAATCTGATTTTGTTACCTTACATCTGCCCATGCTGGACAGCACTCGCAACCTGATTGATGAAAAAGCGATCAATTATTTCAAGCCGGGTTGCGTATTATTGAATTTTTCGCGTGACGCTATTGTCAATACCGATGCTTTATTAAAAGGCCTGGAAAATGGACGCATCGGGAAATATGTCTGCGATTTCCCAACCAAGGAGATGCTGGGTAATGAACAGGTGATACTGATGCCGCATATCGGAGCCAGTACAGATGAAGCAGAAGATAATTGCGCAGTCATGGCTGTGGATCAGCTAAAGGATTTTCTGGAAAATGGCAATATTCTGAATTCAGTTAACTTCCCTAAAATTTCATTGGAAAGAAACGATGGTGTGAGACTGGCAATCGTCAATGAAAACGTACCTGGCATGCTTGGTAAAATCACCTCAATTCTTGCCGAAAAGAACATTAATGTGCTGGAGTTATTAAACAAAAGCCGGGGCGATATCGCCTATAACCTGATCGACGTTGAGAGTAAACCTGATGACAGCACCATCGCTGACATTCTGGCTATCGAGCATGTTACTAAAGTCTGGATTATCTAGACTGTAAATTTAACCTTTTAAAGAAATCGGAAAAGTAAATGACTAAGCAGGTATTTAATTTTGGCGCCGGGCCAGCTATGTTGCCAGTACCGGTAATGCAACAAATTCAGCAAGAGTTTCTGAATTTTCAGGGCATGGGAATTTCACTGATTGAGTTGAGCCATCGCTCTAAAGAATTCGAAGCCGTTATCGATGGCTGTGATGCTTTGATCAGGGAATTATCGAATCTTCCTGATAATTATAAAATTCTGTACACGCATGGCGGAGCTCAGATGCAGTTTGCCGGTGTGCCACTTAACCTGCTGGGTTTAAAACCGGCTCATAAGGCTGTTTACAGTGAGACGGGTAACTTTTCCAAACTCGCTAACAAGGAAGCAGCTCGCTACGGCGAAATCATTATTGCCAGCAGCAGTGCCGATACAAACTATGATCGTATTCCTGCTTTCACAGCGGACATGATTCCTGCTGATGCGTCTTATGCCTATATCACCAGCAATAACACCATTTATGGTACCCGCTACCATAGTTATCCGGAGCTGGGCGCTACCCCTCTAGCCATTGATGCGACATCTGATATTTTTTCGCGCCCTGTCGATTGGTCAAAAGTCGGCTTAATGTTTGCCGGTATGCAGAAAAACCTTGGCCCGGCCGGCACAGCCGTCGTTATCGTACGAGAAGACCTGATCGGTCATGCCCTGGAAAAAACACCTTCATTACTGGATTACGCGGTATATGAAAAATCACACTCCCTGGCCAACACCAATAACACCTTCGCCATCTATACCATGAGTCTGGTTATGCAATGGCTGAAAGACCAGGGTGGGCTCGTTGCCATAGAGAAGGCTAACGAAGCCAAAGCCAAAGTGCTGTATGACGTGATTGATAACAGTGATTATTACACTGGCACGGCTCACCCCGAGCATCGTTCTATCATGAACGTGACTTTCACCCTGCCAGATGAAGAAGCAACTTCGGCCTTTCTTAAGCAGGCTGGCGCCATAGATCTCTATGCACTTAAAGGACATCGCAATGTCGGTGGCGTAAGAGCATCTATCTATAACGCCATGCCACTGGCAGGCTGCGAAGCTCTGGCTGCTTTTATGAAGGAGTTTGAAAGCAAGCAGGGCTAATAGTTTTAGCCTGTTCAATAAAAAGCAGCCTGAGGGCTGCTTTTTTGTTTCTCGAAATACATTTATCACAAAATTTCAGCTTATGATGGCTTGCAGCCAGAAGCAGACAAAAAAAAAAGGGGCGTGATTTGCCCCTTTTTACTGAAATATCAAATCCTCTTACTTAAGAGCTAATTATTAGAGGAAGGAGCCGTACCATTCCCCGCTGGGAAAGGTAAAGGAGGATTATGTGTAAGTTGATATTTATAGTCAATTTGAGCTTGTCTGGCTTGTCTAGCAACTCTCGCTTGAGCTTGAGCTTGTTCTTGTTGGATTTGTAAAGCCCATTCCATGTCCTGTTCTATCCCAGGATATGAAGAAGGCCTGCTTACTGCAATTTTATAGGCTCCGGTTGTATTGCCGCAAACTTTGACTAGTTCCGTTTGTTCTGTTGCGCCGCTCATCCATCTGGTTTCAAAACCGTTAAGATAAAAGCATCCATCAGAATCTGGTGTAACGTCTGTTGTATCATAATATACGGTCCTAGGTGCTACGCCATAATCTTCACCCGTGATGCTGTCGATTACATTAGCGCCTTCTGGTACAGATTCTATTACAAGTTTTGCATGACTAGCACAGCCCGCTGATAGGCAAGATAAAAGAAAAATAGAAAGACTAAGAATTGTTTTCATCATTATATCTCCATATTTTATTTTTTTAACTCCACATGGCGACTATAAACCTTTTAGAACGATTTTCATAATAAAAAAGTACTAAGAACTGATCACAGAAACCTGCCAGGTTTAAAGCGCTACGCGCGAAGCCAAATCAGTATGTAACCGATTTAAATTTTCACTTTTAACGAAGTATTGGCAAGCGCAATAGTTTTATTGCTTAAAGCGTCACGAGCGAAGACAAGACGAGGCAAAAGTGAAATTTAATGAGGGCGCATACAAATCAGTATGTGACTGAATTAAATGTCGCTTTCAACGAAGTATTGGCAAGCGCAGTAGTTTTATTGGTTAAAGCGTCACGAGCGAAGCCAGAACGAGGCAAAAGTGAAATTTAATGAGGGCGCATACAAATCAGTATGTAACCGATTTAAATTTTCACTTTTAACGAAGTATTGGCAAGCGCAGTAGCTTTAAATTTAAAAGCGGAAGTTGCGGGTATACTTCAATACAACTTCCGTATCCTTCGCACTCATCCCGACAAAAGCACCTTCCATTGAATCGAAGTTATAGTTCAATACAAGGTATAAATCTTCACCCGCCTGAGGCGACCAGCGCAGTCGGCTGTTCAGGCCCATATTACCTGTTGTGTTTACGTACTGAATCAGATTGACCCAGGACCATCTGGAATTAAAGGCATAATTGGCATCAAGAGTGATCTGACGAATCGTAAAATCACCACCGGCAAGCTCAGCGTTTTGAACCCGATAGCTTAAATCAAGTAAGACATGTTCATTGGGGCGCCAGTTTACGCCCAGATCATATTCTTCTGTCTTACCATCATAGAACTCCCCCCAGTTGTAACTTAAATCAGGCGAGAATACACGCTGGTTGGTTGTATTAAATTGAACTTCATAAGAATCAAAGGTGTATTCCCCTATAGGAATAATAACGCCCGGCCTGATTTCAAAGGGTGATTCCAGGCCTTCGGTTTCGTGATTCACTTGTAATGCAAACGAATCGCCGCTGAAAGTCTGAATATTCAAGACTCTCCAATTCATGGATTGGCTTTGTAGTTGATTCGTATCGAGTGTTTCCGTGCGGCTAAAACGAGCAAAGGAAAACAGATTACGTATCAGCGTACTGTTGCGTAAAAAATAGCGTCCGTTCATGGTGAGACTTGTTTGCTCTATGCCTTTACGTCTGGCGAAACCCAAAGCCGGATTATAATCCTCTCCAACATAAAGGTAGCTGGCCCCATAACTGAAACCTGTATTTTGTGTAGAAAGATTCAGATCCGCTTTATAGGTTTTATCATCGCCATCCAGACCTTCTGTATCTGTTTGCTGATAGGCAAGCGCTCCGGTCAACGTATGGCTGTCTGAAAAACGGGTATTTCGGTAAGTGAAATCGGCTCCCGCTGCCATGTTATCCGTCTCACTGTTTGGATCACCTTCAGTTAAAATTAATCCAATTTTGGATTCTGCCAGAATATTTCGAGTTACCCTGCCAATAAATACATTTTGTCCATCCAGCCCCGGCCTGTCACCTTGCTGTACCGCCAATACACCCACGCTGTAATCACCAACCCGACCGGCCAGTTTCCCACCTACATCAATATCTACAGGATTTCCAGTACCGGGATCAAGCCCGATTCGTCTGGAATAGAAAGGATCCGCATCTCCTGCTCCGCTATTGTTTCCAAAACCACTACTGCTTCCAAAGCTGAAAATTTCGGAATCCTGTAGAAAGAAATCCCGTTTCTCCGGAAAAGCAATCGAAAAACGCGTCAGATTAACCTGAATATTATCGATTTCAGTTGCTGAAAAATCCGTATTAAGCGTCAAAGCTCCAGTCAGGTTGGGCGTAAATTTATAAAAAACATCCAGTGAAGGGTCGAATCGGGAATCTGATGTATTGGCAATATAATCATCTTTATTGGCCAATGTGACCGAAGGAATAATATCCAGACCCAGGCCCTGTCTGATATCTCTGATTCCTGAAACCAGACCTGCAGTGGAAGGATTTGTGCTGCGGTTGAATGAAGACCAGGCCATGTCTTCATTGGTACTGGCTTTGCCGCGAATCAGATTGAAACCCCATGCTTCAGTGCTGGGATCGAAGTTCAGAGTCGTAAATGGTATAGCAAATTCAGCCACCCAGCCCTGTTCATCTATGCGAGCTTCTACTTGCCAGATACCACTCCAGTCTGAATTATAGGAATTGGCCGCTTCCCAGACGCCTTCCCGGCGGACTCCATTCGGATTGGTTGTAAAATAAAAACCTGTTCTGGAATTATTAAATGAATCGAGAAACACACCTATGGTATCGTCGAAATTAAAATTCTGACCCTGAATCAGCTGACGAGCACTTATTTGTGAAGGGTCACTGTCATACATGCGTGCACCAACGTAGAAATAATCCTCACTATAGGTAACATAGACCTCAGTCCGCTGCGTAGGCGTCCCATGATCAACTGGTGAGGTTTGATGAAAATCTGTAATACGCGTTGCCTGTTGCCAAATTTCGTCATCCAGCACGGCATCTAATACTGGCGTTAAGGTCGTGCGGGTTATTTGGGTTTGTGTTCTATCGAAATTTTGAGTGCCAGTTGCCGGCGCAGCGGTCTGTGCGAAGACCATGCCTGAATTAGCAGCAAAGACACCTAGTAGAATAAACGGTTTTAAATCCATAGAAATTATTATAATAATCGACGTTAAAGACCAGGCCGCAATGTTTTAATGCCCGCAAAAAAGGAAAAGATTCTACAAGAAAAAAGACTCAATGTCCTTTGTTCTCGGATATTAAGGGGAAAAATGTGAAATGAATTCTAGCTAAGCTTGTCCAGGGGATTGCCTGACTACAGAGCCGCACGCTGCTCAAGAACAGTACGACTGTTTAGCCAGTCCAGTATATCTATCCACATCCTTTCTATTTGCTCATTTGGCGGCATAATACCGGCCGAAGGTAACTCCAATGTCACCACCGGAATACCAAGATCAAGTCCAGCATAATTTCCAAGAGAGCCCGGATAAACGCCTAACTCATGCAGATACAGATCGCCGATTTTATCCGGCGCTTGTGATGGACCATCAAAATCAAGCAAGTGATAAGGGGCATGAACTGAAACAATTACTTCCGGGTCAAAGTTTTCAATCTGCTCAATAATCCACCTAACTTCCGGTTCACTGGAGGCCACTTCACCAGGGAAACGTCTTGGGTTTTCTCCGGTACTGTTGCGCCAATATTCAAGTGCGCTCTCTTCCCAATCCTGGCTTGGAAAATTTCGATTCAGGTCAACACCGCTAGCATTCTGGCGATTTGCCTGACCATCCAGAAGGCCATCAGGATTTACTGTTGGCAGAAAACGCCAGGTAAAGTTATTGCCACCGCTTTCCCGCAACAGGTTCATCCATTTAAACATAATGGAAATTGAAGAGTATTCATCCCCATGGATGCCTCCCATGATTAATATCCTGGTTTTTCCAGTGCTAAGTGTGCGTGGCATAAAGTCGCGACGTGCCAGGGGTCTTTCATTGACACTATAGCCCCCTGCAAACTCCAGTTGTTGAATCAGGCAATCTTCAACCGATACACTACCCAGTTTCTCACCTATCTCATTACATAAGATTTCAACATTTTTCTGATGTAGCAGATCTTGTTCAGCTAGTCTTGCTGCATCTTCTCTCGAATGCATAAAATCGCTAACTGCCTCTGCAGAAGGCTCATTTAAAGTTATCGGTGCCATTACCGAATCTTCAGTATCCTCAGGTAAATCAGATTCCTGGATCAATTCAGTTTCAGTTACGAGAGACATATCTGCAATTACAGATGGTATTGCCCTGCTTTCAAACTCAGGCGGATCAATCTCAGTTTCCGCAGGCAAGTCTATTGAAGGTTCCTGGTTGCTAACTGTCGTTGAATTTATCGTTAAGTCTATTGTTGAATCTTCCAGAGGCTCTTCTATGGGCAATTGAGTACAGCTCACAAACAACAACACCGATATCAGGGATATCGGTGCCAGTTCACGGATGTTATTGAAATTAATACTCATTATTCTGAAATCACCTGGCCAGCCTTGCTCAGGCATTCCCCTCGAAAATAATCTGCCAGTCAGATCCTTCCTGCTGCCATAATTGCTGTTTCCAGCCAGACCAACTGTAGTTACTGCTGCGATAGGTTTGATAGTAGCGAACGATAATAATATCAGGTTGTTGCGGATCACTAATGAAACTGACATCGGATACATCCACATCTATAAAAGTCTTAGCATTATTAACGCGACGTTTGTAAGCTGACCACTCGCTCAAATTACGTGACAGATCAGTGAATTCTTCGGAATACCATGCAAGATAACGATTATTGTCCTTGGATGACCATGCCTGCCTCCAAATCTCCAGTGCATGTGCCAAAGAATCTGTACGATCCGATTCACTTTGCAAAGGTACCCACTCTAAGGGCGAGTCGGTCATAATGACTGGCGTTCTTCCGGTATCTATATAATGCATCATTTGCAAAAGGCTGTTGTTATCAATAACTACACAGCCATCACTATCCAGTAAGGGGCGTTCACTGACATTTTTAGGAAGTCCATGCAGCCATATACCTGAGCCTGTTTTTCCATTGAGTAAATCAAGCGCATTCGGGTAACTGATCGGATAAGCACCCAGACCATAAAAATCCATGAGCTGTTCATCTTTCAGGAAACTGGTGAAATGATAAACCCCGATAGGTGTCCTTTTATCGCCTTCCTGTTGTTTATCGTAACCATTGGTCCCAATCGACACAGGTATAATCTGGCGCACAATAAATCCACCATTTGACTGTTGCTCGAGAACATTTAATCGTCCGCTTTCCAGCTCAACCCAGAAAACAAATTTCTCGTCCTGCGGAACTTTTAAAAGCCCACGTGGCACCATGGCAATTTGCTGGATGCCGGCATTACTGTTCAAACCAAGCGAGACGCTATCAAAAAAAGCCTCTGCAGAGTCAAAAACAATAGGTGAAGAGGAGCCAGCTTGTGCCCATAAGGCGCTTGATAAGCTTAAGGAAATGCCAAGTAAACAGCTTCTATATAGATATTTGAAAACGGAAGTACCCATCAGTAAACACTAACCCCTGCACGGTTTCTCAGGCAAAACGAAGCATATACAGGCTAAGGCGCTAAATCAACATATCCGGATATCCGGTAGTGCATCAGTTTGAAATTTTACTGCGTATTCTCAGTCTTAATGTCGCCAGAAATTTCAAACTGAGATCCAGCTACTATCTAAAACAAACTAAATAGTTGATATATGACCAGTAGTGACGCTGTCGCTGCGCCCAGCACAGGGATCAATACCGGAATACGAATTATTGCGGTCGATTCTTCTTGCCGGCTCTTGATCGACAGCAGCGCAACATTGATAATCACAAAGACCAGCAGCATGATCAGGCTGGTAAGTTTTGCGAGACTGGCCAAAGGCATTAATAATGCAAAAAGCAACACCAGAGCAGATACAAGAATAGTGGCGACAAGGGGTGTGCGGGTAAATGGGTTTATCCGGCCCAGCAGTGTCGGCGCTAATTTTATTTTGGCTAAGCCATATATTACTCTGGAAGCCATGATAATTTGCACCAGCGCACCATTTACCACGGCAATTAAACTTATCAAAGCTATTATGGCCGGATCGGCGCCAGCCAATGCCACCAGATCAGCTAAAGGCGCATCACTTTGAGCAAGAAATTCAGGTGTGCTGACACGTAAGACAGCATAGGAAACACTTAAATAGCACAGCACTGCCAACGAAATTGCCAGCAAAAGGGCTATAGGGAAATTGCGTAAGGGATTTTTGACTTCTTCTATGACATTGACCATATCTTCAAAACCGATAAAGGCATAAAAAGCCAGGAAAGTACCCAGGAAAATGCCATTCAATCCATATTTATGCTCTGACACACCAGATATGTTTTGAGTGACACCATCACCAAGATTACTGCCTGCCACCCAAATCACGTATCCCAGCCCGGCCAGCTCGAATACAGTGATCATGAACACTGTCGCTGCTGACAGACGAATGCCGTAAATCGTGATGCCACACAGCGTTATGCATAAAATAGTTATTGCCAACGGAGCCTGCATGGAAACGAAGATATTTAAATAACCCACGAAACCATTGGTAATGGCCGCTGCCGAAACAATGCCTGTGAATATAATCATCCAACCGACAAGACCTGAGAGCCAGCCTTTGTTCCAGGCTTTATTGACATAGACAGCTTCGCCGGCGGAAACCGGAAAGCGTGACGCAAGCTCTGTATAACTGAGTGCCGTGAATAAAGCGATGATACCGGCCAGTAAAAAAGAGAAAGTCATATAAGTTCCAGCCGCAGCAGCTACCTCACCAATCAGAACGTATATGCCTGCCCCGATGATGGTTCCCAACCCATAAAAAGTCAGTGTTAGCAGATTCATGGAACGCTTTAAGGAAGGCTGCTTGTTCATATTTGGCAAGCCTTAAAAAAACCTGGACATATGTGTTTTTTAAAGACGGAAATGGTACTCTCCCTGCTATATTTTTCGTCGAAACGCCCATAATAAGAAACAGCTCTGAGGAATATCATGCCCTATATCAAACCGCTTATTGTTTTTACTATTACGACACTGCTAAGTGCCTGTGGTTTTGAGACAGTAACAACAGAGTCAAATCCCGCTATCAATAGTGCTTCACAGGCACAGGCCGCTGATTTGTCACACGGAGAATATGTAGCACGACTGGGTAACTGCGTAGCCTGCCATACCACAGAGACAGGCGCTCCCCTGGCTGGCGGTTTAAAAATGAATGTACCGTTACTGGGCAATATTTATACAACCAATATCACCCCTGATCCGGACTATGGCATTGGCTCCTACAGTTATGAAGAGTTTGATCGTGCCATGCGTCTGGGCAAAGCTAAAGATGGCCATCGTATGTATCCGGCAATGCCTTATACCTCCTATGCCAAAATGTCTGAACAGGACATGCGCGCCTTATTTGATTTTTTAATGAATGAAGTAGAGCCTATTAGTCAGGCTAACCAGCCAGCAGAAATTCCGGCATGGAAAAATGTTCGCTGGGCCATGGGCATCTGGAATATATTGGCCCATGATGAAGACCCTTACTTACTTGACAACAATCAGGATGAGGCCTGGAATCGCGGAGCCTATCTGGTAGAAGGTCTGGGGCATTGCGGAGCCTGTCATACCCCGCGCGGTCTGATGCTGCAGGAAAAAGGACTGGATAGCAGTGATGACGACTTTCTCGCTGGTGCGCCACTGGATTTCTGGTCTGCCTCCTCTCTCAACGGCAATACCTTAAGTGGCCGAGGCCGCTGGGAAGTAGAAGACTATGAAGAGTTCCTGCGTACTGGTCGCAATCGTTTTGGTACCGCAGTCGGCACCATGGTAGAAGTCGTAAACAACAGCACTCGTCACATGAGCGACGCCGACATAAATGCCATGTCGGTTTACCTGAGCGCATTGCCTGCGACTGAAGATGAAGGTGAATTTATTTACGACGCTAGCGAAGCACAACGCCTCGTTAATCTGGATTTCTCTTCACCCGGTGCTCAGATTTATTATGAATATTGCTCAAATTGTCATGTCACTGGTGGTAATGGTTATTACCCCTATCAACCGGCCCTGGCCGGGAATCCTGGTGTTCTTGATCCGAACGCCAGCACTTTGATCAATATGACCCTGAACGGCTCTCTGCGAATCGTTTCCTCTACGGGACCAGCCACCACCGATATGCCTTATTTCAGACTGCTGCTAAACGATCAGCAAATAGCCGATGTACTTAGCTATATTCGCTCCTCCTGGGGCAATGAGGCATCTGCGGTCAGCCCTGAACAGGTTGCCCGAGTACGCGCAGCCACTGACCCAACCCAGAACGACGATATCTTTGTGCTGCGAATGAAATAGAGTCTGCCCTATTTTGGTTCGTGCGCACCAAAAAGAAGCGACACTTTACAAAGTATCCGTTATCGAGCCACTGTTTGGCCCGTTGGAAAACTGGCATATGCAATTTAATCCTATATACTCTGCTGTTCTGCCCGTTCCAGGCTATGAAAAAGAAAAAAATAAACTTTTAGTAATGTGGGAACGTTTCTTGCAGAAGTCAGAAGGCAAATTTACTAAGAAAACCTATTGAAGGAGTAGAACTCATCATGAAAAGCAAGTTGGAATATATCTGGCTCGATGGCAGTGTGCCAACGCAAGGCCTGCGTAGCAAAACCATGGTCAGAAAGGATTTTGACGGATCTCTGGAAAAATGTCCTATGTGGATGTTCGATGGCAGCTCTACTAACCAGGCACCTGGCGGTGCTTCAGACTGCTTGTTGAAACCCGTTTTTATTGTGCCGGATCCAGACAGAGCTAATGCCTATCTGGTTATGACCGAAGTATTGAATGCCGACGGCACCAAGCATGCGAGCAATGGACGAGCCACCATCGAAGAAGGCGATGATGATGAAGACTTCTGGTTTGGTTTTGAACAGGAATATTTCCTTTGGGATCCTGAAACCAGCCTGCCACCAGGCTTTCCTCCCGGTGGTTATCCTCCTCCACAAGGACCCTATTATTGCTCAGTGGGCGCCAAGAATGCCCATTGCCGTAACCTGATCGAAGAGCATCTGGATCTGTGTCTGGAAGCTGGCCTGAATGTCGAAGGTATTAATGCCGAAGTAGCTCCTGGACAGTGGGAATACCAGATTTTCGCCAAAAGTGCTAAACGTGCCGGTGACGAAATCTGGCTATCCCGTTACCTGTTGGAGCGTACCGCCGAGAAATACGGCTTGGCTATTGAGTGGCATCCAAAACCGCTGGGGGATACCGACTGGAATGGCTCTGGCATGCATGCCAACTTCTCCAATACTGCCATGCGTGAGTCTGGTAAAGAGGAAACCTTTACTAAAATCTGTGAAGAATTCGGTAAAAACATTGAACGTCATATGAGTGTCTATGGCGCCCATAATGAAAAACGTTTGACGGGTAAGCATGAAACCCAGTCTATCGATTCATTCAGCTATGGTGTATCCGATCGTGGCGCTTCAATCCGTATACCGGTAAGCACCATGGAAGATGGCTGGATAGGCAGGCTGGAAGATCGTCGCCCTTCTTCCAATGGCGATCCCTACAAAATAGCAGCAGCTATCATAAAAACAACTAAAGAAGCCTTGGCATAATACTTCTCTGGTGTTTTCCAAAAAAGGCTGATCATCATGATCAGCCTTTTTTTTTTACCTTGGGGAAAGTCACTGTTTCTGTCAAACTAATGCCATGAAATTTCCTGAACAACATATTGAATACGCATCCGTTTACCTGGAAGACACCGATAAAGCTCTGCCAGAAAAGATCAATCCCAACATGCGTTATGCCTACTTCAAAACAATCGCCAAAGGTGGCAAATGTCTGATCCAGTCCTGTAAGGATTTACATTTATCCCGTGTTATTTGTTACAAATCCTTGCTGCCGGAATTTGCCAAAGACCCTATAGAACAACAACGTTTCCTCCGAGAGGCCCGGGTTAGCGCTATGTTGCAACACCCGAATACCATCCCCACCTATGAGTTGGGTCGCGATAGTCAGGGGTTCTATTATTTCACCATGAAACTGGTGCATGGCTATACGCTGCGTGAGATTCTTGATTATCGGGAACGCTACGACCTCACTCAGTTAGTCGACGTTGTCATACAGGTTGCCCATGCTCTTGAATATGCCCATGTTCATGGAGTTGTTCACAGGGATATTAAACCTGAAAACATACTTGTCGGTCCCTTTGGCGAAGTCTTATTAATGGATTGGGGGCTGGCTAAAGTCTGGAAGACAGATGGCAGCGATGTGCCTTTAGGCACTGATCACAGCGATACTGAGTCTGATGATCTGAGCATTACACGGCATGGCAAACTGCAGGGCACGGTAATTCATATGTCGCCCGAGCAAATTGCCAGAGACCCTAATATTGACAGAAGAACGGATATTTACAGTCTAGGTACAATACTCTATGAAATTCTTGCCGGTAAAACACCATCTGACGGTGACGGTCTTTCAATAGACCAAATAATTGACCGGGTTAAAAACCAGGAACCTGAGCTACCATCCGTGATCAGTCAATTTAAAGTGCCACCATTACTGGAAAAAGCGGCAATGGCTTGTCTGAAAAAACAAGCGGATGACCGCTTGCAAACAGCCCAGGAATTGATTCGATTATTGCAGGAAGACTGGTTGTAATTTAGTCCAGACTGGCCAAAACAACCGTAATATTATCCCTGGCACCTTCATTTTTTACTTGCGCCAATAACTGTTCCAGACAGACTGATGCGTCGTCTTTATAGTCGACCAGTGTCTGTAAAATCCTGTCACTGGAAACCAGATCAGATAAACCGTCAGTACAGCTGAGTATCATATCACCCTGACTCAAGGGGAATTTACCAAAACCTGGATTGATGCTGTTACCGGCACCTATCATTCTGGTCAGTACATGATCAGCTCGGCCATGTAAGCCAGGTAGCTGATTTTTATCGAGCTTATTACTGGATAAAGTATGATCCGTTGTTAGCTGGTTGATTACCTTATTATTGACATCAACATGATAAATACGAGAATCGCCAATATAGGAAAAGTAAACAAAGTGTTCGTCAAGATACATACAGGTCAGTGTTGTTCCCATCTGCTGATGTGAAGGTTTCTGTACCTTCATATCAATAACTTTCTGATTGGCAAAAACAATGGATTTATTTAGAAGCTTGACCGGATCATCTATTTCCAGCTGATTGTCGTCATTAAACTCATTTTCGAGCAGAGCATAGGCACTTTCTGCAGCCAGACGACTGGCTACTTCGCCATAGTCATAACCGCCAACACCATCGGCAATGATGATTATTCGATATTCCCGGCTAAACAGATAGAAGTCTTCATTCTTCGGTCGAACCAAACCCGTGTCAGATAACGAACTTATACGTAATTTCATAATGTGTGCAGATATCTCATTGCCGGCCCTTTTTGTGTTGTTCAATTATCAAGCTAGATTGCTTATCACGCGAATTCTTCCAAAGCTATTTTAACTTAAGCACACTCAGGCCAACAAAGGAGCTTGACTTTGATAATTATCTAAATGATAATGATTCTCGTTTAGATTACTATTATCATTAACAGAGGCCGCCAATGTTACCAATACCGTTAAAACAACTCCCTAAGGACCTTCGTCTTACTACACTCGCTCTAAGCATTGCATCAGTTATTAGCTCGCCAAGTTTTGCTCAAACTAGCAGCACTGAATACAATTCAACACCCGAAGAGATAGAGGTTATCGGACTGCCCTATAACCGCGATCCGGCATCAACCAGATTTACCCGCTCTATTCTTGATACGGCACAAACTATCAATGTGATTCCCAAAAATCTGATCGAAGAACGTTCAGCCACAACTTTACGCGATGTCTTGCGTAATGTCTCGGGCATCAGCATGCAAGCCGGTGAAGGCGGCACACCAGCCGGTGATCAGCTTTCAATCCGAGGTCACAGTGCCAGGACTGATATTTTCGTTGATAATGTACGCGACTTCGGTGGTTATACCCGTGACCCTTTCAATCTGGAACAAGTAGAAGTCGTTAAAGGCCCCTCTTCCGATTATTCCGGACGTGGTTCAACCGGTGGGTCGATCAACCTTGTCAGCAAAGCACCAACACTTGAAAATAGCGCCAATTCTAATATCGGTATCGGATCAGATAACTACGGCAGAGTTTCGCTCGATATCAACCGGGCATTACAGGGTAATACTGCAGGCCGACTGAATATGATGTATCACGCCCAGGATACTGCCGGCCGTGATGAAGTGAATACCTCGCGCTGGGGTATTGCACCCTCTTTGGCCTTTGGGCTTGAAACAGACACCAGTCTGACTTTGGGACTGTTTCATCTCGAACAGGATAATCTGCCTGATTATGGTATTCCCTGGGTTTCTGACAGCAATGTAACATTGGCGGCATATGCTGATCAGGCTCCGCCAGTAGATTTTTCTAACTGGTATGGACTCTTGCAGCGTGACTTTGAAGAAGTGGCTACTACCATGGCAACGGCACGAGTTGATCATACTATCAGCAGCAATTTATCAGTATCCAATATTTCACGCTGGGGTATTACCGATCGTGACTCCATGATTACGGCTCCACGTTTTCTGACAGATACAACGATACGACGCAGCGATGAAAAATATCGCGACCAGGAAGATGAAATTTTGAGCAACCAGACGAACCTAAGATGGGATATCAGACCCGGTGAAATAGGCGAACAACGTATTCTTCTTGGCCTGGAACTCAATAAAGAGAATGAAATACGTTATACACAGGCCCTTACAGGTATTGATTCACCCGCTACAGATTTATACAACCCGACACCACAGGATTCCTACCTGGAAAACTATCAACGTACGGGAGGCTTTAGTGAGGCAGATTCCAGGTCTGTAGCTGTCTATGCATCTGATTCCATTCAGGTCAGTGAAAAATGGCAAGTTAATGGAGGCTTGCGCTGGGATAGCTTTAAACTCGACTATACACCTGATGGTGGAACTGCCTTGGATCGCACCGACAGCATGCTCAGTTATCGTGCTGGACTGGTCTATAAACCTGCCCGGGAAGGTTCTGTTTATCTGGGATATGGCACCTCTTTTAACCCATCGGCAGAAACCTTGTCACTAACCAACAGCTCACGCTCGCCCGGCCTTCCCAATCTGGATCCGGAAGAAAGCCGTACCGTAGAACTCGGCATTAAATGGGAATTAATGGACCGGCGTGTGTTTGCAACAGCAGCCTTATTCCGCACGGATAAAACCAATGCGCGTACTCAGGACCCAACCGATCCTAACGACTTACTGGTTCTGGAAGGCGAACAACGTGTACAGGGCTTTGAACTGGGCTTGTCAGGCGCTATCGGTAAAGCAGTTAATGTTTCAGCTGGCTACACTTTTCTGGATACGGAAATCAGGGACAGCCTGGACATTACTGAAATAGGTAAAGAACTCAGTAACTCTCCTGAAAACTCGTTTAATTTCTGGGGAACCTATGATGTTCAGGATAAGCTCCAGTTTGGTCTGGGCATGCAATTTATTGATGATCGTTACAACAGCATAGCTAATACACGTACTGCGCCCAGCTACTGGGTCTATGAAGCTTCAGTAGCATATATGGTCAATGAACGTCTGAACCTCAGGCTGAATATCCAAAACCTGACTGATGAAGAGTATATTGACTATGTCGGTGGCGGGCACTTTATCCCCGGGATTGGAAGAGTCGCTATGCTTAGCACCAGCTTTTCATTCTAGGATTAACCATGCTACTCGAAATACCACAGGTCTTCAGTACAGAGGAAGCAGTCGAAATGAAGCAGGCATTGTTGGCTGCAGAATGGGTCGATGGCCGGGTAACAGCCGGTCATCAATCAGCCCAGGCCAAACAGAACCGGCAAATTCCAGAGCAATCAGATGTCGCACAAGCTGCTGGTAAAAGAGTGTTACAGGCCCTGCAGAAAAACGGACTTTTCATGTCGGCGGCCTTGCCACAACGTGTATTTCCACCTTTGTTCAACCGTTATGAAGGTGGCGAACATTTCCATAATCATGTCGATAACGCCATTCGCTCACTCCCCATGGGCGGGCAAATTCGAACGGACTTGTCCGCCACCCTTTTTTTAAGTAACACTGATGAATATGAAGGCGGTGAATTATTAATTGATGATACTTACGGAGCCCATCGAATCAAATTACCTGCAGGTTCCATGGTGTTATATCCATCAACCAGCTTACATAAAGTGACACCTGTCACGCAGGGTAGTCGTATCTGCTCCTTCTTCTGGATTCAAAGCATGGTAAGAGATGACGGGCAACGAACATTATTGTTCGATCTGGACATGTCTATTCATAAGCTACGGCAGCAACAAGGTGACAGCGACATTGTTGTCAGTCAAACAGGTATCTATCACAACCTGTTAAGACGCTGGGCAGAGCCTTGAGCAACCTTGCATTAACGTCAGCGTCGCTGCGATTAAACTCCTGAATTTTCAAAAAAGCTAAAGAAAACCGTCATAATAATGGAGCAGATCACCAAGGTCGCCAGCATGACCGGAGTGCCTTTTCTGAACCAGAGGCCCGGCGTGATAGCCAGGCTTGGATCATTTTGATCTTTAGCCATCTTTTCCGAGATAGTGACGATGAAGACATTGGCTGTAGAGCCAAGATGAGTGCCATTGCCGCCCATGCCGACGCCAACGGCCAAGGCCCACCAGAGTGGAGAAACATTTATTCCCTGGGTTTCCATGCCTAAAATGATAGGGATCATGGCTGCCGTAAAAGGAATATTGTCGATAGCGGCAGACAAAAACGCAGCCACCCACATTAAAGTGATGGTAGACGCCAGTAAACCAAATTCGTTAATTAAGGGGACTATGAATTGACCAATGTAGCTTAAGAACTGACTGTGCTCTACCCCGCCGATAATGATAAACAGGGATATGAAGAACATTAACAAGGCCAGTTCAATATGCGCCAGACTTTCTTCCAGATCAATATCCTTGCTGATAAAGACTAATAAAGTCAGACCTAATGCAGTAACAAACCAAGGCTCCCAACCGAGTGCATTATGCATCACGAATCCGATCACCATGACGCCCAAAACAGCTAATGAACCGTACCAGGTTTTGGGATCAGAAAGTGGCTCTCTATCTCCAATTTCCAGTGCCGAAGGCGTTACAGCCAGTTCATTTTTAAACAAAAAACGCAGCAAGAACAAAATAACGATCCAGGCCGCAAACACCAGACCACCCATATGATAAAGAAAGGTATTGAAGTCAATATCGGCTGCAGAGCCTATCATCAGGTTGGGAGGGTCCCCCACCAGAGTCGCTACACCTCCGGTATCAGACAACAAGGCTGCTGCCAATAAAAAAGGTATGGCACTAACACGCAGTGACTGACAGATCAGTATGATCAGGGGGCCGAAAATCACTACCGTCGTGACATTATCCAGCAACAGGGACAAGGCCGTGACCATTGTTCCCATCAGAGCCAGTAACAGAAACAAACGCCCCTTACTAAAATCGGCTATGGCGTAGGCTATTTGCTGAAAACCGCCGGTTGGTATCATGATGGCTACGATGGTCATCATGCCTCCGAGCAGCAAGACCACATTCCAGTCTATGGCATCAACGGCCTGCATCGGACCATAGAATCCGAAAATTTGGCCAGCCAGCATCATCACCGCGGCACCGGCCATGGCGACTTTTACCCGGTGAATACCATGTATACCCTCAGTAAAAATAGCAATAAACGTGATAAACAAAATAAGACCTGAGACGAGCATCTCAGTATTCCAAACAAGAGCCTCCATAAAAGACATCCCGAGTGACACCAGTTAACTGGTGATTAAATTAAGCTTGAAAAGCAAAAAGGAGCTCATGCACACTTTTTATAAAGTTTACATGAACTCCCACCTGTTTTTTGACTATAGCGTTTACCTGAAGAGACTTATTCTAAACACCGGATTGTGCAAAGAAGTCGAAGAATAGAGTCATAATAACTGAACAAATTACCAGCGTGATCAACATCACGGGTAGACCTTTTCTGAACCAGAGTCCCGGCGTAATAGCCAGACTCGGGTCACCTTGATCTTTTGCCATTTTTTCAGAAATAGTAACGATGAAGACATTGGCAGTTGAACCAAGATGCGTTCCATTGCCTCCCATTCCAACACCTGCGGCTAATGCCCACCACAAAGGTGAAACATTGATGCCCTGGGATTCCATCCCTAAAATGATAGGAATCATCGCTGCCGTAAAGGGTATGTTATCGATGGCTGCTGAGAATACCGCAGCAACCCACAACAGGATTATGGTCGTGGCCAAGAGACCATAAAGGTCAATAAATGGAATCACGAACTGACCGATATACATCAAAAATTCACTATGCTCTACTCCGCCCACGATAATAAACAGGGAAATAAAGAACATTAACAATGCCAGTTCAACATGCGCAAAACTTTCTTCCAGATCGATATCCCTGCTGATAAAAACCAGTAAAGTCAGACCCAGTGCTGTAACAAACCATGGTTCCCAGTGCAGAGCATTATGCATGATGAAGCCGATAACCATGACGCCTAACACGGCCAGTGAGCCATACCAGGTTTTAGGGTCTGAGAGAGGTTCACGATCAGTAAGATCCAGCTCAGCAGGCGTAACAGATAATTCTTCCTTGAATAAAATCCGCAGGAAGAAAAGAATGGCGATCCAGGCAAAAAATACCATGAATCCCATGTGATAGATGAAGGTATTGAAATCAATGCCAGCAGCTGAGCCGATCATCAGGTTAGGTGGATCACCTACCAGAGTAGCTACACCACCTGTATCAGACAATAAAGCCGCTGCCAGCAGGAAGGGTATTGCACTGACTCTCAGGGACTGGCAGATAAGAATAATCAAGGGCCCGAAAATCACCACTGTAGTAACATTATCCAGTAGCAGGGACAACACTGTGACCAAGGTTCCCATCAGGGCAAGCAACAGAAACAAACGCCCCTTACTGAAATCGGCTATCGCATAGGCTAATTGCTGGAAGCCACCGGTTGGTATCATGATGGCTACGATGGTCATCATGCCACCGAGCAAAAACACCACGTTCCAGTCTATGGCTTCGACTGCTTCTTCCGGCCCGTAAAATCCAAACACCTGACCAGCGATCATCATAACTGCGGCTCCGGCCATGGCAGCCTTGACGCGATGAATACCGTGAATACCTTCTGTGAAAATTGCAATGAAAGTGATGGCCAAAATTAAACCCGAGACCAGCATCTCAGTATTCCAAACAAGTGTTTCCATAGCTACAGCTACCTCAATTTAACCAGAGTATTACCGGTTATTTACGCTCAATTTAACTATGCCGAACCAAAAAACCGGATTCAGCCCGAATTTTTTATGATAGATAATTGATTTACATCATTCCCGAATTTTGAAGGTTGAAATACTAATGCTTCTCACTAATGTATTCAAGATAAACCGGAAGCTTTGTCTATCTGTATGCTTAGCCTAATTGCCATGCTAAAATCCTGAGCGGCAACAACTAAGCACGGTTAATAATTAATAACTGCGCAATTGAAAATCAGGAAAATACATTGGAGGAGCTCAATGAGCACTAAGAATAAAATTTTGATCGTACTTGACGTTTACGAAGATTTTCGCCAGGGCCCCGATGTATTCCCGATTGAAGTTGAAAAAGCACTTAAATTTGTTGTCGATAAATCCAAAGTGCAACTTATATTGATCGGTTGCGGGTTTGAGGAATACCTGCATGAAAGCTATTCCAGCTACGCCAAGGATGAAGTCGATATCCGTAAACAATATGTACAAAAGCTGGAGACTCGACTGCAAAAGGTTGCCGATAAGCTAAGTTCACATGGCTACAATGTCACCAGCAAGATTCACTGGGCCTACCCTCGTTATGAGCAAATAGCTCAGGAAGCGGAAAGCCATGATGTAGACATGGTTATACAGCATGTAAATGGTTCCGCAGATGAAGATCGTCACATACTTTCCAATGACAGCTGGCAGCTGGTACGTAATTGTAAACGACCTCTGCTTTTGGTCAGAGACCGGGCATGGCCATCCAAACCTGTCTTGATGGCCGCTGTAGACCCCATGCACAAACATCACAAGCCACTACAGCTGGATGACAAAATTGTTCGCTTTGCACTGGCTGCCAGGGATGAACTTAAAGGAGAACTCCACGTCGTTCATGCCTGTTCAGCTGCAGCACATCCATTTAGTTCACCGGAAAGCATTGTGGCTAAACATCAGGCAGCCCTGGATACCTTTATGGCTAATTACGATATAGATCCAGGTTTTGTACATCTCTCAAAAGAAAAACCGGTCTTTGCCCTGGTCACTTACAAGAAAGAGCTGCACGCAGATATTACGGTCATGGGTGTTGTCTCCAAATCCAGACTGGCCGAAGCAATGGTGGGTAATACTGCTGAAGGGGTGATTGATTATCTGAAAACGGACGTAATGGTAATAAGACCTTAAACTGTTTCCCTTCAATCCATGCTGCGCTTAGGATAGAGCGCATTTATGTACAGATTCTTCAGTAAAACGTATGTTTATTGAAAGTATCGGAGGACTGGGCCTTTTTCTGCTGGGCATGATTATCATGACCGGGGGGCTTCGTAATCTGGCCGGCGAATCCATGCGCGGTTGGCTGATGCGTTTTACTGGTACTCCCTGGTCCGGTGCCTTAACCGGCACCTGCAGCACGGCCATTCTCCAATCCTCCAGCGCGACTACCGTTGCCACTGTTGGTTTTGTCAGTGCCGGACTCCTCACCTACTCCCAGGCGCTAGGCGTTATTTTTGGTGCCAACCTGGGTACTACAGTGACTGGCTGGCTGGTTGTTCTGGTTGGATTCAAGTTGCAACTGGGCTCCCTACTACTACCCCTAATTCTGCTTGGTGCTCTGTTAAATATTTTCGCCAATAACAGGCTTGCTAACCTGGGTATGGCACTCGCGGGTTTTTCACTGATATTTGTCGGTATCGATTTTTTACAGGAAGGACTTTCGGCTTTCCAAAATACCTTTAACCCTGAACGTTTACCACAGGACACATGGGGTGGACGCCTTCAACTCGTTTTAATTGGCCTCTTGATTACCACGATTACACAATCCTCCAGTGCAGGTGTAGCAACAGCAGTGGCCGCACTGTATGCAGGTAATATTAATTTCCATCAAGCCGCCGCCCTGGTCATAGGCATGGATGTGGGAACGACCCTGACCACAGTTTTTTCTACCATAGGTGCTAATCTAGCTGCCAGACGCACGGGTTTTTCGCATTGCATCTATAATTTATTTACAGCTGCTGCTGCCCTGCTTCTGCTAAGTCCATTTGTTTTCTTATGGGAAGTTGTTTTCAAATCGCCCATCAGCCTGAATGCCGAAGTCGCTCTGGTTGCATTTCATAGTTTATTTAATTTTCTTGGTGTCATTTTTGTTCTGCCTTTTAGCCATCAGTTCGCCAGTTTTATGTGCCGTCTTATCCCGGAAAAAAAATCCCCGTTTGGAGAAGCGCTTGATGAACAATTACTGTCTAGTCCCGATCTGGCACTTGATAACTTGCAAAGCAATAACACTCAACAATTTCTGGTCTTACTGAATTATTTAGATAATTTGCTGGATAACAACAAGCACAACAGAGACCTCGACTTACAGGGACTGAAAAAGGCGCTCAATGAAAGCTCCGCCTATGCTGACAAAATACACCTGGAACCCAAACAGGAGAGGACCTGGCAGCAACTATTATCATTAATCCATGCGCTTGATCATTTACATCGCTTACTCGAACGCTGTGAAGAAGATGACAACCGTGCCATGACAGCGAGCAATTCGGCCGTACTTAGCAGGCAACATGATTTACTGTTATCTGCCGTGCAGGATCTCATCACCCTTCTGAAAAAAAGAGACTGGGTATCAGCCTCCGAAATTGCCTTAAAATCCTATCAACTCATTCATGCTGAAATAGAAGATCAACGCATTAGCATAATCAAAAGCACTGCTAGTGGCAGTGTGAGCGTTCCCGAGACAACTGCATTAATGCAGGCTTTACGCTGGATGGATAGAGTCAGCTGGCACTTGTCCAGAATAAGCCATCACTTCAAGAAGTCTTTCACACTTGAACCCGCAACTATTTTTTAATCTGTTCCGGGGGTTCGAATCACAAAGTTGCGAATTTCCGACATATCTTCCATTGCAAAACGAATCCCTTCCCGGCCCAGGCCACTTTCCTTGACACCACCATAGGGCATGTTATCAACCCGGAAAGATGGTACATCCCCTATCAGGACGCCTCCGACTTCAAGCACATCCCAGGCTTTATGTGCCTTATATATATCCTTGGTGAAAATGCCTGCCTGTAATCCAAATTGACTGTCATTGGTCATCGCCAATGCTTCATCGAAATCTGTAAATTTACTTAATACTGCCACAGGCCCGAATGCTTCTTCCGTACATATAGCCAAGTCTGCAGGCACATTTTCCAACAGTGTTGCCGCTAACATAGTGCCTTCGCGCTGACCGCCACAAAGCAGGCTTGCACCGGCAGTAACTGCTTCGTCTATCCAGTTTTGCAGTCGCTCTGCCTCACTTTCTGAAATCATGGGACCGATAAAGGTATCTTCATTTTTAGGATCCCCCATCACCAGTGCTTTGGTTCGGGAAACAAGTTTTGTTTTAAAAGCATCGTAAACTGATTCATGAACAATGATGCGCTGTACACCGATACAGCTTTGACCGCTTTGATAAAAAGCACCAAACACAATGCGTTCGACCGCATCATCCAGATCCCAATCCTGATCTACTATACAGGCTGCATTTCCTCCCAATTCCAGTACCACTTTTTTCTTGCCTGACTGTTCTTTCAATTTCCAGCCTACCGCTGGAGAACCTGTGAAACTCAATAATTTCAGACGTTCATCAGTGGTAAACAATGCTGCCCCATCGCGGCGGCAGGGCAAAATCGAAAAAGCACCTACCGGAAGGTCAGTTTCAGACAAAACCTCACCGATAATCAAGGCACCAATCGGCGTTAAGCTGGCCGGTTTCAGCACAAAGGAACAGCCGACTGCCAATGCCGGAGCTACCTTATGGGCGGCAAGATTCAATGGGAAATTAAACGGGGAAATAAAAGAACAAGGGCCAATTGGCACACGTTTGTACATACCCATATATCCCCTGGCGCGGGCTGAAATCTCCAGGTTCTGTAATTCACCATTGAAACGTACGGATTCTTCAGCAGCCACACGAAAAGTATCGATCAAACGAGTGACTTCTCCGCGTGAATCTTTTATTGGCTTACCGGCTTCGATACACAGGGCCTGAGCCAATTCCTCGCTGCGCTCCGTAAAGCGCCTCACACAATGTTGCAGAATTTCCTGTCTTTCATAGGGCGCCATGGCGCTCATTGCGGCCTGCGCATCCACAGCTGCAGCTATCGCCTGATCAATATGTTCGGGAGAAGCCATTGCTACCCGTGTAGCCAGCTTACCGGTAAATTTGTCATAGACCTCAAGCTCAGTATTGGCTTGCTGTGGCTTGTTGGCCAGATAAAAGGGATAAGCTTTCTGTAACATAAGTTTCCTGATTTACTTTTTAAATTGTTTTACTTAATTCCGGGAGTTCCTGATTAAGAATAAAATCGTTTTCACTATAGTCAACCGGGGCATCAATCAAATGTACACCGCCCTGATCCAGACATTTTTGCAACAAGGGAATCAGTTCATCCGCATTGCTTAAACGATGTCCCGCGGCACCATAGCTTTCTGCATATTTGATAAAATCAGGATTCTTGAAATCCAGACCAAAATCTTCAAAGCCCATGTTGGCCTGTTTCCATTTAATCATACCGTAGGCGCTATCATTCAGGATCAATACAACCAGATCAAGCTGCAGACGCACCGAGGTCTCAATTTCCTGAGAATTCATCATAAAACCGCCATCGCCACAAACAGCAACGACCTTCTTGTCGGGAAATACTATTTTAGCCGCCATGGCAGAAGGCAGACCCGCACCCATAGAGGCCAGAGCATTATCCAGTAACACTGTATTAGGGGAATGTGCCTGATAGTTCCTGGCAAACCAGATTTTATACACGCCATTATCCAGAGCGATAATGTCATCATTTCCCATCACCTTGCGCAGATCTGCAACCAGACGCTGGGGATAGACCGGAAAACGTGGATCATTGATACCCTTGTGCTCATGATCAAGCATGGCATCCCTGACTTTCATGAAGTAGGTAAAATCCCAATGCTTTTGAGGTGAGAGGAGTTTATTCAACTGCCAGATGCTGTGTGCGATATCACCAACCATTTCGGTCTGTGGAAAATAAACCGGATCAACTTCAGCGGTATTAAAATTGATATGGATAACATTGAGATTATTACCCTGCATAAAAAATGGTGGTTTCTCGACCACATCGTGCCCGACATTAATAATCAAATCGGCTTTCTTGATAGCCTGATGCAGAAAGTCACCATCGGAAAGTGCCGCATTTCCTATACATAATGGATGGCTCTCATCAACAACACCTTTGCCCATTTGGGTAGAAATAAAGGGGATACCCTGTTTTTCAACAAACAGTCTCAGCATCTTGGCGGTTAATTTCCGGTTGGCTGCCGCACCAATCAGCAAAAGTGGTCGCTCAGCTTTTTGCAGAAACTCAATAGCTTGCTCAACCGCTTTTTCTTCAACGACCGGACGGCGTGACATGCTTGCCTTAAAGGGTATTTCGTCTGTCATTTCAGCCGCCACGTCTTCAGGCAATTCCAGTAAGGCAGCTCCGGGTCTTTCTTCCTCAGCGCGTCGAAAGGCTTCGCGCACCTTCGACGGAATATTATCGGCTCCCACTATTTGCCTGGCATACTTGGTTATTGGCCGCATCATATCAACCACATCAATTATCTGAAACTGACCTTGTTTACTGCGTTTTATGGGTTTCTGGCCGGTAATCATAACCATGGGCATAGCACCAAGCTGGGCATAGGCAGCAGCTGTCACAAAATTAGTCGCACCAGGGCCCAGCGTCGATAAACAAACTCCGGCCTTTCCGGTGAGTCGCCCATAAGTAGCCGCCATAAAACCCGCGGCCTGTTCATGACGGGTAATAATTAATCTGATCTTGGAATCTTTCAGAGAATTGAGTAAATCGAGGTTTTCTTCACCGGGGATACCAAAAATATACTCAACACCTTCGGCTTCTAGGCACTTCACAAACAAATCGGATGCTTTCATTTCAATTACTACTTAAGGGAATAAATGGATAAGTATTCAATTCAAAAAAGAATCAATACCGGTAAATGCTAGCATTTATAACAGGCAATACCTAATCTGCAGAACTCTGTTTGCGTCAGACAAGATTACCGAGAGATTTGAAAGATTTATGATTAAGCCCCACCAGAAACCGTTCAATAGTCAGAAACAGCGGTTGAAGGAATTCCAGTGATTCTTCATTTACTGAGTGATAAATATTAATAAGCCCGATGACCGCGATAAGCTCATCTTCAAAATACAATGGCATACCATAGAAATTCCCTAAAGTTCTGGAACTCGGTACCCCCTGGAAAAATTCGATATAGTCAACCTCTACGGACTTTCCGCTTAGTACAACCTGACTGAAATAGGCTTCCAGAGTTAATGGACGCTTATTTAATTCATCAAGCTGAAGTTTTTCTCCAGACAGTCGGCTAAGATCTATCTGGTCAAAATTCATCACGACTTTACTGGAGAACTCTTGTTTATTGATCGGGCTTACCAGACAAATAAAGCCGAACTGGCAATCGCTTAATTTGATAATTTCTTTTAATACAGATTTATAAAGCTCGCCGGTAATCTTTTTCTCCAGATAAGCCGCCTGAATTTTTACAATCATTTCCGATACTTTTTGTCGTTTGGAAATGGCTTTTTTGTCTTGCAAGGCTTCATCAGTCAATACAACATTGGAGACAATTTGTCGGCGAAAACGGCTGGCACTGAACATCAAATAAATCACATAGAATAATATCATGGTCCCCATGATGTTTTGCATTAGACCGCCCAATGAAAAAAAACTGACCATCAGAGGTAGCAGACAGGCCCACAGGAAACTCACATAGGACACTTTATCAACACCCAGACTCGTCATTGCAGCTGCACTAATACCACCTAATACAAAAGCAATAAAAACCATGTCAATAATCATTACCTTCCCAGCCAGCAAGACTGGGAAGGCGCCAAGTGTAATTCCCGTTAAAATAATTCCGATTCTGAAATTTCGAAACATATCATAGACGGAAAAAATTTTGCCTTTCTGAATCCATTTATAATAATAGAAATCCCCAAACCGCAAGCACTGAAGTAACAAAAGCACGGCATACCAGTAGAGTATGGTGTGGCTATTATTTTCATTCAGGACAACGATCGCCTCCATGGCGCTTAACAAAAGCGTCATGAATATTGCAAATGGATAATTATCGTAGAGTAGTTTGAGTACTTGGCGTTCCAGCATTTTGCTATTTTTTTATTCCCTAAAAATTCGATACTAGCATTTTTAGCTGAACAACCACTTAATTTAAACGAGAAATATTCATATTTTTTTCTTTAATATCAATACGATAGCGTTTTAACATGCTGATAACACCAAGCATACACACGCTATGTTTGTGATGATTTCTTAGCTTGAAAAGAAGGCTTTTTAAAGAGTATTAAAGCTGCAGAAATAAAAAAGCCATCGTGATTGATGGCTTTTTGCTGACATTTTGTGATCCGCTTTTGTTTAAAGGCGCTTATGTGAATTAACTTAAACTTGCAAGCGCTGCCTCGTAATCAGGCTCTTCTGCTATTTCGCCAACCAACTGAGTATATTTAACTTGACCGTTTTCATCGATGACCACAACGGCGCGCGCAGTTAAACCTTGCAGAGGACCGTCTATTTGCTTCACCCCATAATCAGCAGAAAATTCTGAACGAAATGCAGATGCAGGTACTACTTTATCGAGCCCCTCCGCCCCGCAAAATCGGTTTAAGGCAAAAGGCAGATCCATGGAAGCACAAACAACCACGGTGTTATCCAGACCACTGACTTTGGCATTGAATTCCCGTGTTGAAGTCTGGCAAACAGGTGTGTCGATACTTGGAAAAATATTCAGGATCACGCGTTTACCTTTTAAATCGCTGCTGTTTAAAGCAGATAAATCTGTTTTTACCAGCGAAAATTCCGGAGCTTTTGAACCCACTGCTGGTAAATCTCCATTGGTGTGAATTGGATTGCCTCTTAATGTTATTTCTGCCATTTTATTTTCCTTTATTTAATAAACTAGAATTTCAAACACTTTAACTGTTTTTCTAAACTACGCTCACCTGTTTAATAACTGGTAAGCGATTCGAGAAGTTCGAAAAGAACCCACCCATACTTCTTTACCGCCAGGTAAAATTGCCATGGTTGCACCACTGAATACCGGCGTTGCGACTGTATCTAAAATGACGGTATCCTGCATAGTCTCCGGGTGTATATAAGCAGCTATGGTCCCACGCGGACAATTACTGGCTGGTGGTGGGCCTGAACCTTCGCACGTAGGCTCATCATCCCGCATACCTGCGGTTAATAAATACCCATTGCTGTCATAGACGACATTATCAGGAGCAAAACCCATTGTTCTGGTTCTTCGCAGCACTCTGGTAGGGTTGCTGTTGGCAAGTGTCACGATAGCGCTCAAGCCTGATGCCGCAACAAAAATTTCACTTTCGTCTTCGGAAACCTGAATGCCATTATTGCCTGGCAATTCTGAACCTTCCAGTTTCACAAAACCCTGCGAGCCAGGTATCCACTTGTAGACTGCCCCTGTCGGTACTCCTGAAAGCAAATCCTCAAAACTAAATCCAGGGTGCATTAACACCGTAGCCAAAATCGTTCCATCACGCATCGCAGTAACATCATTGGCATCCAGCCCGTCTGGCATAAGAACACAGCCAATCCAGGTTGCCTGAGGACTTGCTCCACTAGCATTAATCTCAAAAACCTCAATCGCTTCACGCCCACCATGACTGACCACATACAAGGTATAGATTCCGCTTTCGTTAATGTGTGTCTGAATTCCCAATCCATGGCTCTGAAAATCATTCAGATCAGGTTCACCTGGACATGCGCCATAAAGTGATCGATTTAAACGGCTTCTGCCAGCTTGCGGAGAATATAGTGCGGTAACATTTTTACTGATGCTGTTTATTAGGTGCAAACCCGTCGTATTCGCTTCCGAAAATGAACCGGCAACTACCCAGTCAGTCCCCGGTATGATGACCAGATCCTCAGGGACGCTAATATCACAAATGAAATTTAGCCCGCCTGATTGATTGCAATCCTGCATCGAGCCTTCATCTGCGGCTATAGCCCCAGCTGTGATACACAGCAATACCAGACCAGCGATACAGCTTCTTAATTTTGTCATTATCAATCCTCCACCTATACAGTTCAATGCATTAAATACTACCACAAGCCCGGCAATTCCACCCTCTGGATGTAGCTAAATTATTAACCCAACACATAAATTTACTGTGTTTATTTGCAGCCATTATTGTTCATGCTAGCATTCGGACTTCCAGATTTATTTTCTGGGCGGAATTTGCAGACCTAAACTTCCACATTGGATTCACTTTATATTTGCTAGACTTTTCCGCAAGGCTGGCTTTAGGCTCTAATCAGGCTGACTTGATGTAACACAATTATCGATTTGCTTACTGCTTTCATACGAGAGCAATCCACACAAGGAGACCACAAAAAATGAAAAAAAATAAATTACTGATGGCGCTGACCCTTTGCATGCTCGCACCGACACTCAGTTTCGCACAGGACGAAACCCCTCCCATGTCGTTCTTTATAACCAGCGTCGGTAGTGGCGATGGTGGTAATCTGGGGGGACTGGCTGGTGCGGATGCTCATTGTCAGGCCCTGGCCAGTTCAGTCGGTCGTGGCGATTCCACCTGGCGCGCCTATCTCAGTACGCAAGGCCCCAATGCCGTGAATGCCAGAGATCGAATTGGTACTGGCCCATGGTATGGCGCAGCCGGCAACCTAATCGCTCGTGATCAAAACCATCTACACGGTGACACCATAGAACAGGCGCGGCTGGGAAATGGGATACACCCTTTCCATGCAAGAACTGAAACAGGAGACTTTATTAGAGGCATAATGGCCAGAGAATATGGCCTGGGAACAAGTGAGCATGACATTCTGACAGGATCTACACCAGATGGTCGAGCCTACCCAACCGGTGAAGATCAGACCTGCTCCAACTGGACTAACAATAGTGGCGGCAGTGCAAGAGTCGGCCATCACGACCGTCATGGATTTATGGACAACTCCTGGAATTCAACACATAACACGCGTGGATGCAGTCAGGCGGAGCTAATTCCCAGCGGTGGTGCCGGCTTGTTTTATTGTTTTGCAACAGACTAAACATATTGGGCAGTACAGCATTGTCTGAAGACTGCTATAAAAAACAGGCTGGCAGATTTATTCTCCCAGCCTTATTTTTTTGTGCGCCTGAGATGAGAAATTATTACATTTCATCCCCATATAAATAACTCTTAAAGGCAAAGTTTGAGCTAAGATCAGCAACATGGTCCATTACCGACAATCACCCCAGGCGACCGTTATTGAATTGTTACCGAACCGTTCGGCAAGTTGGGCAGAGACGCGCTTATCCCTTTTTGTCATTTGCAGCTTCATGTTGGTCATAGGTACTTTCTGGACCATCGCCGGTGCCTGGATGATTTTACCCTTTTCAATACTGGAAGCGGGACTTGTTGCCTTCCTTTTATACCGCGTCTGTCTGTCTACCTATCAAATGCAGATTATTACTTTCAGCCAGGATCGTGTATTGGTTGAATTTGGCAGGCACTTCCCCAAACGGAGTTGGAATCTGGAGCGCAATAATACCTTTCTGATCATTACAGAACCAAGGCACCCATTTGCTCCACAGACTATTAATATCTGCGATGGCAGGCAAAACATTGAACTTGGTGTCTTTCTCAATAAGGAAGATAAAACCAGCACTCTGGAGCATCTCAGGGCTGCCGGGCTGCATATTCGAAAGACACTTAGGCTATCTGATTTCTAACAAGTATGTAAAAATAGATATTATCAAGTTTACAGGAGCTAAAATTCAACATGCCTATTTACGAATACAAATGCCGCAAATGTGGCCATCAATTTGAAAAAATTGTGCGATTGAGCGAAACACCAAATTGTGAATCCTGCCAATCGGCTGACCTCGAAAAATTATTTTCAGCGCCAGGTATACGAACCACAAAGAGTCAGCGTCGTTCCTCTGCTCAGGAACACAATGCACGCAACAGGGTTCGGCGTGATCAGAAAGTCGCAGAAAGTGATTTCATTAAAAAAGAGCTCAGCGAAGGCCATTGAGAAGCTATTATATGACTGATGACTATTTTGGGTGCGAGTTTCCTCCTCTCAGACATAGTCTATTGATTAACATCAAATCTCACTCTGTCATTATTCGTCTTTTAGATTCAGAATAATCTTACACATCGGGGGAGACAATTGCATGTTTGAAGTTGCTGAAATCGGACATAAACTTTCCAAAAATAAATTTGCAGAAATTGTCCCGGAATTACATACCCGTTTACTGGAAGCTCAATTCAAATTAACTGAAACGCAACGATCTGTCATTATCATTATTTCTGGTGTTGAAGGCGTTGGCAAAGGCGAAGTGGTTAACCGGCTGAATGAATGGCTAGATTCACGCGGCATTGAAACCAATGCATTTTGGGATGAAACCGATGAACAAACCTTGCGTCCAGATTTTTGGCGATTTTGGAGAGTTCTACCGGCTCATGGGAAAATCAGTATTATGTTCGGCTCATGGTATACCCGTCCCATCGTAAAAAAGGTTTTTGACAAAATTGATGAAGCAGAATTTGAAAGACAATTAACCAAAATTTGTGAATTTGAAAGAATGCTAGCTGATGAAGGCGTCATTTTTATCAAGCTTTGGTTTCACATGTCGAAAGAAGCCGTCGTAGCCCAATTGCAGAAAGAGGCCAAATCACGCAAAGCGGCACCTCAAACCGAGCAATATATCAAACAGTATGATGCTTTCTTGCCAGTTTCTGAACACGCATTGCGTATTACTGAACAAAATCGACTCCCATGGCATATCATTGAAGCCAATGATAAAAATTATCGGGATGTCACAGCAGCACAAATTATTCTTGATACGCTTGTCTGTAATTTATCTGTTGATGAAAAATTACCTCCACTTTTAGTGAGTCCCAGAAACGAAACTCATCTTCTTCCCGATCAACCAACAATTCTCGATCATGTAAATCTTGATCAGTCATTATCAAAACAAAAATATAATCAGGAATTAAGATTAGCCCAGCGCAAACTAAATGAATTGACTTGGAAAGCCCGAGAACGACAACAATCTGTGGTTGTCGTTTTTGAGGGTTGGGACGCTGCTGGAAAAGGCAGTGCGATCAGGCGGGTGATTCAAGCTATCGATGCAAGGCTTTATAAAGTAATCTCTACTGCTGCACCTACTGATGAAGAATCAGCCCATCACTATCTTTGGCGTTTCTGGCGTCATATACCGCTTGCCGGCTATGTGACAATCTACGATCGTTCCTGGTATGGCAGAGTATTGGTTGAAAGAGTAGAAAATTTTGCAAAAGAAGAAGAATGGAAGCGATCATTCGCGGAGATAAACCATTTCGAAGAACAACTTATCGAGCATGGAATTATTCTATGTAAATTCTGGATTCACATCAGCCCAGAAGAGCAGCTCAAGAGGTTTAAAGAAAGAGAAAATATTTCATGGAAAAAACATAAAATTACCGAAGAAGACTGGCGTAACCGAGAAAAGTGGGATGAATACAAGCTGGCTATCAATGACATGGTTGCTCATACAAGTACACAAGCTTCTCCCTGGACACTTGTCCCCGGAAATGAGAAGAAATTTGCCCGCATTAATATAATCAATACTCTGTGCTCCGCAATTGAGCAGCAACTCTCACACGCAGACTGAGCCTAGCAATGGGACAGAAGGCAGTCACCAATCATTTCACGAAAAGTGATTTCAAGTAATCTAAAAAAATGGGCTAACTAATAGGGTTTTGAGCTGCTTGTCCGAGCTGAGCAATCAGTTCTCACTTGCGCAGTTAAAGCATTGATCGGTTTCAGGCAAAGCCTCCAGTCTGCGTTGGTCTATTTCTTCTCCGCAGGAAGAGCAGATTTCATAAACCCCGTCTTTAAGACGTTGCAGGGCATTCTGTATACGCTTCAGTTCTACACGACCCTCTTCATCCAGTGAATGGATCAGTTCTTCATTTTCCATTTCAGTAACCTGTTCACTGAAATCCGCATTGACAGGTTTATCTTTGCGATGGATATGTTTATGGGTTCTTTCTACACGTGCAGCTATTTCTGCCTGCATTTCAAGTAACTCTCGCTTAATTGCATTCAAATCCATATTGCCTCCAATCGTTCAAATTCGGAAACTTCATTATAAATCAATAAAAGAGCGATTTAATATGACCTATATCATCTTGATCCTGCTATTTACCCCATCACAATTGTACGTTTAGCAGCGTTGAAAAATTTGAAAATTGCTGTGAACGCCGCTGTTTCCGTCTGCGGGCACATTGATATGACTTAAGCCTGAATAAAGTTCTGATTAAGCGCGAGTAATGTCTGAGAAGCATAGCAACGAGTTCCGCAGTACCTGAAAAACAGCAAGGAATGATCGAAGCATGAGCAAGGCTGGAACAACTGCTTCTGCACCAAAAAAAATCAAACTGAAGCACTACCGTAAATTACGAATTCTTGACACTACGTAGCACAGCGGACTAGCATCATGGAACTATTTGTTTCAATAAAACAGGATTTCAGATTTTGAAATATTTAAGCTTTATAAGACCCGATGGCATTGCCACCATAGGTAAATTAGATGATGCTTCGCCCGAATTGAGCAGGGACAGCACAGTAATTGAATTGCTTACAGAGAGCAATACGACGATAGATTTGAAAACAGCTTTGGCTACCCGGAAGTTATCATCTTTAATTGCGGGGCCATCCTATCGCGTACGAGACATACGCCTGCTGCCAGTGATTCCTGAACCGGGCAAAATAATCTGTGTTGGTTTGAACTATGCCTCTCATGTGGCCGAGACAGGACGCAGGAAAGATGCTCAGTATCCGGTTATTTTCACTCGATTTCCTGACACTCTGGTTGCACATGGAGAAGCAATTATTCGACCAGCGCAATCAACTTCACTCGACTATGAGGGTGAGCTGGCCTTAATTATCGGCAAACCCGGGCGTGCAATCTCCGAACAAGATGCTTATTCCCATATCGCCGGTTATAGCTGCTTCAATGATGCTTCAGTCCGCGACTGGCAATTGCATGCCAGCCAGTACACGCCTGGTAAAAACTTCCCTGCTACCGGAGGTTTTGGACCTTGCCTGGTCACACCCGATGAAATAACAAATCTGGAAAATCAGCGGGTTACGACAAAACTCAATGACACAATTGTCCAGGACCAGCCCATCTCTGATCTCATCTTTCCGATTCCTGTTTTGATTAACTACATCTCTTCGTTCACAGCCTTGCAGGCCGGTGATGTGATCGTGACAGGCACACCAGGTGGCGTAGGCTTCACCAGAAAACCGCCGCTATGGATGGTCCCTGGCGATACGGTAGAAGTATCCGTGGGTGAAGTCGGCACTTTAATCAATCCTGTCCGCTCTGAATAACAGACCCTTAAAATAAATGGCTTAGCATTTTGAAGATTGACAATACATTTTATCTAACCTAGTTTCATACACCAAACAGCAAGGAAGCTGCTGATAACAATAAAAAATGAGGCCAAGTCATGTGCAAAACCTCCCGCTATAGCTTCAAATTACTCCTGTTTTTCCTGTCTGTGGGGTTTGTTTTAAATGCATCAGCTCAAACCAATCTGGCTGGAGTCTGGACAGCTGATTACACTGAGGATCGTGGCGATCGGATACCTGGCCCGGCCCTGGGTGATTACGGCGGGCTGCCCTTAAATGACGCTGATCGTCTCAGAGCACAAAGCTGGAATGCATCTCTGATCGGTTTGCCTGAATATCAATGCCGCGTCCATCCTGCTGACTATGCCCAGAGTTTTAATAACATAAATATCAGGGAAGAACGTGATCCCCGTACACTGGAATTAACTGCCATCCACCTGGAACATTTTACCTGGCAAACACGCCGGGTTATCTGGATGGATGGACGCGATCATCCTCCAGAATATGCAGCGCATACGGCCATGGGCTTTTCGACTGGAGAATGGGTCGGTGATAACTTAAAAGTAACTACCACACATCTCAAGGAAGGCTGGTTACGGCGTAACGGTGTCGCTCGCAGCGATATGGCAACGGTTACCGAATATTTCATCCGACATGGTGATATTCTGGTCTGGACCGTCATCGTGGATGATCCGATTTACCTGGAAGAACCCTTTATTCGGAATCGAAACTACCATTACTCCACAGATGTTCAAATTGTTACTTATCCTTGTGAGAGCGTTGTCGAGATTGTTCATGACGCCGGCTATATCCCACACCATCTGCCAGGGCAAAACGCGGATCTTTTTGAATTTGCAGATACCTATGATATTCCTTACGAGGCAAGCATGGGCGGCGCAGCAACCATGTACCCCGAGTATCGTGAAATTGCCAGGAGCTTACCCAAACCCAGTGAATTACAGGGACAGGAGTAATAATCATGTCTATTGCAATAAAGCGTTTAATATCCGGCCTCGTATCGGGACTGTTATTTTCAACACCGGCTTTCTCTCAACCCGATTTTGACAATATAGACATACAGACTCTACAGGTCAGGGACAATATTTATATGCTGATCGGCGCCGGAGGAAATATTACGGTGCAGGTAGGTGATGACGGTATTCTGATTGTCGACACACAGTACGCCGAAATGTCTGACAAAATTATCAAGGCCTTGCAGGAAATTTCGGACGGGACACTACGCTATATCATTAACACACATGTGCATGGCGACCATGTAGGAGGAAATGCAAACATGGCCCGCAGTGGTGCAACAATCAGTGGCGGCAACATGCGCAGAGATGTCAGCGGGCAGACAGCCGCAATCGTCGCACATGAAAGTGTGCTGCTGCGTTTAACTACCACTGATACCGATAATCTGATGGATGCCGATGGCTGGCCCACCAGCTCTTATTTCGGCACCAAGAAAGATCTGTATTTTAACGATGAAGGCATTCGTGTCATGCACCTCCCCCGTGCACACACCGATGGTGACAGCATGGTGTTCTTTCGAAAATCGGATGTACTGTCGGTAGGTGATGTGTTTCGAACGGATTCTTACCCTTTTATAGATATGACAAATGGTGGCACGATTCAGGGTTTTCTCGATGCCGCACAAAGTATCATCGACCAGATTATTCCTGTTTACGGACAGGATGGAGGCACTCTGGTTATACCGGGGCATGGCCGCCTTAGTGATCTTGGTGATGTGTTGAACTGGCGCGAGATGCTGACCATTATCCGTGACCGGGTTAAAAATTTAAAAGATCAGGGTCATAGTCTGGAAGAAGTATTGGCAGCCAGACCCAGTCGGGATTATGACCCACGCTATGGTGACAGCGAGCGTTTCATCACTGCGGTCTATCAGACACTTTAACTAATACTTTTTTTAATGCCTGTAGCAAATAATAAATTTTAAAAAGTGAATTGAATTATGAAAAATAAAAACATATTGATTTCAGCGCTCTGCCTGTCAATTTTATTGGCTTCCGCTTTAGGCAACGCACAGCCTCCCCAGGCAAATAATATCGATAACGCCCGGGCAGCAGCACCAATGGATCTGACGGGAACCTGGGTGTCCATCGTGACTGAAGACTGGCGCTATCGAATTATTACTGCAGAAGCTGGCGACATCGATGATGGCTACGCTTTAACGGAACTGGGCACTCGCATAGCGGAATCCTGGAACCCGGCTGCAGATGAAGCCATGGGAGAAGCCTGTAAAGCCTATGGTGCAGCGGGCATCATGCGTCAACCAACACGCCTGCAGATAAACTGGGAAAATGATAATGTACTGAAAATTGATACTGATGCCGGCATGCAAACCCGCTTGCTTAAATTCGGGGCGGCTCAGGATGGTACAGGTATCGGTACCTGGCAGGGTGTATCCAATGCTAACTGGAAAGTGCGCCCTCAAGGTCGGGGAGAATTTGTTATCACAGACACACTGGAAATTAAAACACACGGTATGAGACCGGGTTATCTGCTGCGCAATGGAATACCCTATAGTGATCAGGCCAGCATGCAGGAGTATTTTGATTTAATAACTCAGGACGATGGCAGCGAATACCTGATTGTTCTTTCCATCGTTGAAGACCCTGTGTTTTTGGCCGCTCCGGCCATAACAAGCAGTACTTTCCGCCGTGAAGCAGACAACTCCAGCTGGAAGCCTACAGAGTGTCTGGTTGAATAGAACTTATCCAGACTCCTGACAAGCTCGCTAAAAACTTACCCTGAATACCGCCTGCATGGCGGACTCATTAAAACCGGCTCTGCCGGTTTTATTTTGCCAGTACAAATATTCCAGGTACGACTGTGCTTATAGGTAAGCAGTGACTGGCCATCTCACCCTCTTCTGTCATACGCATCAGAATAAACCAGCTCCAGAGAATCAATGCCTTGAGCATAAGCCTGAGAGCAATAAGTAGTGGCAAGTATAAAAAGGAATAAGGGAAGGTGTTTTTTTAAAGCAGCAGGTTGCGTCGCAGAATTTAAGTTATGTTCTTTTTACTATCGTAATTATTCATTATTTATAAAAAAATCAGACTCAGTTGAAATCAACTGAGTCTGATTTTGAAGTTTCTAGAGTTTGATAAATGCTAAGGCATTATTAGGATTCATCGGAATAACGAGTTGGTGTTGAACAGAGTCGTAACACATGGATGCTGCACTGGGTATGCCTACTGCAATCACGACTGCTTCAGCGCCAGGTCTGATTCTGGATACGCTGCCAAAGCGAACACTGCTGACATATTTAGTACCATCAGCGGTTACTACCACGCCATCATTACCGGCTTCAGCGGCATATTCTGTGCGAACTAGATTACCATTTGGGTCAAAGGTAATAACTGCATTAGAGCCAATATTGACTACAACGATATTGCCATCGTTATCCATGGCCACGCCATTTGGTCTGGCTAAAGCATCACCTTCAACAATCACTGAACTAGAGCCATTTGGCATTACTTTGTAGATCAGCCCTTCATTAGAATCTGAAATATAAGCTATGCCATCTTCAGCAACAGCGATGCCATTTAAAAAACCTGCATCAGAAACAAAAATTGAATTTAGTGGCTGACCACTTGCCAAATCAAAGGAACGTAAATAACCGGAATCAACCGTATAAAGCACGCCATTTTGTACTGCACTTCCGATCGGATCTGCCAAATCCAGGCCATCGCGGGTAGCACCAATCCATTTTGAGGTATGCACACTCCCATCAGGGTTAATTAGAGAGACAAATCCGTCTGCCGCTGCACCTTCTGCACGATCGCCGGCATTCATGGACAATATCAGGTTTTTATGAGGATCAAAGGTACAGCTTTCCGTAAAATGGAAACTGCCAAACACTTTAACGTTACTGGACATCTGCATTCTTTGACCGGCTTCATTCACTGAACCCAGTGGGTCCCCGGCCTGAAAATCTTGTGCTGCCACAGGCATGGTTAGTGCGCAAAGCAATCCGCTTACTAAAATTTTTCTCATTTTTATCTCCTTTAGAATTACCAACTGGATTAATAACAAAACTCGATCATGGAAAACTGAAGGGATATTAACCTATTCTTGGCCCGCACGTCAGACCTTGAATGTGTAAGAAAAAAGCAAACTTAAATCATTTAAGATAAAAAGCCATAAACCAGCATTTTCCAAAGTGGCTCTGGCTGAAATTTCATGCGATTTAGAAGCTGCCGCTCCTGTCCGCGACCGTCTGACGACAGGAGTGTACGTATTTTGGCGTGTCGACAGAAGGATAGCGTCTCATCATGACTGAAGCTTACAGAAAAATTTCAAACTGAAGCACCACCTTGTTCAGAATGCTTTTGCACATTTCACTAGCTGGCGTATACTTGGCCTTCTTTCCTTAAAAACTATAACCCTAATGGAGAATTTTCATGACAATCAATAAGAAGGCAGCATCCTTAATGCTCTTCTTGCTCACTGCAATTACTGTAATGGGATGCTCTCAAGAAACAGCAACTACTGCAGAATCCAGCATGCCTGATATGCCCGCTCAAGCTGAAATGCCTATGGCTAGCGCTGAACCAAGCGCTATGGCTATGGCTGATGAAGGCCACGGCGTAATGACTGCAGCAGAACAAGAAAACTTACGAATCGCTGAAGAATGGTGGCGTACTGTGTTAATGGGAGGACGCCTTGATCAGGCCGAACAATACATGACGGAGCGATATATACAGCATAACCCTGATGTACCTACCGGGCGTGCTGGTTTTATAGAGTTTTTTAGTCGCTTTGCTCAGGCAGGTCCAATTCCTGAACAGTTCCCACCGACAGCTGTGAAATTCGCGAAAGGCGACTACGTTGTATTCGTTTGGGAAAGAGAAGGCGAAGACCCTAACACTGGCGAATCCTACAAATACAATTTTTTCGATGTTTTACGCATGCAGGATGGCAGAGTTGATGAGCATTGGGACAGCGTATTCCGCGCTACTCCTCCTCCAGGCGCTCCAGTAATGGCTATTACTCCTGGTATAGGTCCACGCCCGGTTGCTCCATCCAACACTGCTGCTGAACAGGCTGTAGAAGATCTTGTCAATATTGAAATGAAAGACATCCTGCAGTATCAGAATATTGATTTGGCAATGCAGGTCATGGCCGAAGATTATATTCAGCATAACCCTAATGTCCCTGATGGACGTGATGGATTTATTGAGTTCTTTAGCCGTTTCGCTAACCCACAGCCTATTCAGGATGAATGGTTGGACGAGCCAGAATTGATTATTACTCATGGCGATATCGCACTGTATATCATGACTCGTTATTCAGAAGATCCTGCCAGAAATAATGAAGTCTACAAATGGAACTGGTTTGATATGTTCCGTGTAGAAAATGGCATGATTCAGGAGCATTGGGATGGCGCAACTCGAGATGGCAATGTGCCTCCGAGTGTTGAGCCTCCAGCTGGTTTTGTTTCCTGGAGTGACCAATAAGTCTGCAGATTTTAGATGACTATTGTTAAAAAAAAGGGATCACAATGTGATCCCTTTTTTTATTCCTTCTTTTTATTCCTTCTTTTTATTCCTTATTTTTATTCCTTATTTTTATTCCTTATTTGCATTCTATTGTTATATTTTGATTTTTTTATTCTCCAAAAAAAATCCAACAGTACTTAATTTGCTGGTTTTATTTTATCTCTCCGCCCTTGTAAAGCCAGTCTAAAGCGTCCTGATCAGGACAAATTACTTTTCCCGCTGCATAAAGATGACGGGATATCTCCTCATTCATACCATCTTCCCTGGCTGTACCTATTTGTCCCTTTCTGATCATGGCTCCACTTTCCAATACTGACACGGTACCGTCAACAGTTGGTTCAAATTTTTCTGCATGTGCTTTCATCCATTCAAAACCGGTGTAGGTCAGGATATCCTGCCACGCTTTATCATCAGGATAGATAGCCAGAAAATCGGCAATTTTCCGCAGTGATGTTTCATGGTCTTTTTTCATATCCGCATAATGCAGAAACAGCACATTTGATTTATGTCGATATGGCCACCAGGCTGCCAGAAAACCAAAAAACATACCCTGCATTCCCATCTTATCGATAATTTCATAATAGAAATCTGTAAAGCTTTCCCTGGTCATGGCTGCTTTAGGCATATCCCAAAGTTGATACCAGGCATCCGTATGCTTCTCCATAAAGGGTTTAAATGAAGTTAATGCTTCTTCAGGGTTACGGCAAATGACAATGTAGCGCACATTTTTTCCGGAACCGGTTTCAATATAAGGGATTTCGGGTGGTGCAGAATGCGTTTTAAAGGCCCTTGCCTTGTCTTTTGGCATACTGGCGACAAGGTCCAGTATTTCCTGTTCGCCCTGTCCGGGGCGACTTAAAAATTCTATCCATGGCACTTCAGAGTAGACTCTTTCAAAATCAGGGTCACCAGAGTTTAACAACTGATAGACAATATTCATCGTCCAGGTAGTACCACTTTTAGCTGGCACTGAAATTACAATGTCCTGATCACGCCAATCTATTTTCCCCTGTATCGCAGTATTGATCCACGGGGGCGCATTGCTTTGAATTTCGCTCATTCCTTAATCCTGATACTTTGCATTCTATTATTGATGAAATTATTTTTCGAGAGATCCAAGTACATTTAACATGCCCATCATGCCGACATCAGCGTGATCCAGTATGTGACAATGGTACATCCACATGCCTGGTCGTCCTTCAAACTTAATAGCCAGTTTGAGTTCCGCGCCTACAGGAATATCTACGGTATCTTTCCATTCAGGAATTCTATCTTCATCTAATACCTGGAAAAAATACCCATGCAAATGAAAAGGGTGATTGAATTCCGAATGATTGCTAACAGTCCAGACATGTGTTTCACCCACCCTCGCCTCAAGGGGTGTCATATTCCAGTAAGGAATACCATTGAAGCCCATCTCTACTTCATCTTCCCCACCCAGTTTAATAGTCATTTCAAGGCTTTTTTCAATTGCATTACTGGTATCTATTGCTTCAATAGTACGAAGCTCATATGGAATTTCAGCCGGCGTAACAGGTTCTTCATCGACTGTTTCGATCAAAAGCATATTAACCGGTGGTCGAAATTCGGTGGTACCAAAACCCCGGTCCACTGCGCCCCAGCGCATAATACGCTCAGTTCCTGGTTCATTATTGGGTGTAAACACAAAATCTGTTCTTTCTCCGGGCGTAATAGTAATACGTGGCACTACTTCTGAATGTGCAGCCAGGCCATTATCTCCGCCAAGCCTGGTAAGATAATGGTCACGTAAGCTGAGTCGAACATAACGCGATCTATTGGCATTAATGACTCGCCACCTCTGCTGCTTACCTTTGCGAACCTTCAATCTCGGAAAAACTTTACCATTAACCAGCAGTACACGCCCTTCACGACCGAACAATTTACTGAAGCCACCGCCATTATTTTCAGGCAGAAACGCGCCTTCGTTATCAATGCTTATATCGGAAATCAGTAATACCAGTTCATCACCAAAAGCTTCCGGATCTGCCGGATCTTCAACCACGAAAGCACCGTACAAGCCCCAACCAACCTGATTAGTTGAATTCACATGTGGGTGATACCAATAGGTCCCTGCGTCATTAACAACAAACTCGTATCGAAATTCACCGCCGGGAGGAACCGGATCCTGCGTCATTCCGGGTACACCATCCATAGAATTAGGGACCCTAAGCCCATGCCAGTGAATACTGGTGGCTTCAGGTAAGGAGTTTTTAAAATGTACGATAACCGTATCCCCTATTTTGGCTTTAATCATAGGGCCTGGAAGTACCCCATTGTAAGTCCATACGGGCGTGGTGAAACCTTCCTCTATTTCAATATCAGTAATTCTTGCTTCAAGGTTAAATTCCAGAATATCCGGGGAGGGATTTATATCCTCAGGTTGCGCCATCCGTAGTTCTTCATCCCAGGCTTCCGGTTGTTCAACTTGCAGCGCGCTGAGAGAGTTTTGCGCTGGCGAAGATATTGGTAAAACCAGCAAAGCTGCAATAAGAAATGGTAGTTTCAAATAACTCGAATAATTAAACATGCTAAATCTTCACCCCTTAACAATATACTGATTCCGCACCACTACATTGTGATTGAATACCATTACCACCGTGAGACAATTCTCACAAAATGCTCTATAAAAGTCTTGCATCAGACTATCATAAGCTACACTTCAATAACTTGATGCTGATCAGATAACAAATTATTCACCCTTGTAGAAATATGCTTAAATGCTATCAATAAGCACAATAATGACAATAATAAATGGAGTCCTTATGTTACAGAAAAGGTTACAGAAAATTTACTTCCCTATATTTTTCTCCTTGGGAATAGCTGTATCCAGCGGTATAAGCGCCCAGCCCTCAATGCAGCATGTGCAGGAAGACATTGCTGAAGGCCCCATGCAGATACAAAGAGTAAAACAGGATCTATATCTTATACGTGGCCCGTTTTCACGATGTATGCGCGATGAGTGCCCTCCTGGTGGAAGGCAATACGCAGATGATCTTAACCATGAAGGCGGCGATATAGCAGTCCGTGTTACCCCCCAAGGCCTGATTCTAGTAGACAGCAAATTTTACGATCAGGTTGATAATATACTGGAACTGGTACGTTCCATATCGCCACTCCCGATCATGTATTTACTTAATACCCATCATCATCCCGATCATGCCCAGGGAAATGGCATTTTTAAATCAACGGGAATCAACATAGTCGGTCATGAAAATACCCGCGCCAATTTCCTGCGTATAGGCCAGGCTGGTGAACCCAATATTGTGTTCGAACGCGAAGCTTCTGTTTTTCTCGGCGATGTTGAAGTTCGTTTGCTGCATGCCGGGGCAGGACACACCGATGGCGACAGCATTATCTATTTTCCGGATCTTCGAACTGTTCATGCCGGCGACCTGATTATTGATGGGATGCCATTTATTGACTATAGCTCCGGTGGCAGTGCCGTTGAATGGATACAGACAATAGATGCACTGCTAGAGATTGATTTCGACACCCTGATCCCGGGGCATGGACGCCTGATGAACAAAGAAGATGTTGTCGCCTATAAATTCAGATTTGAGGAAATGAATCTTCGCATGAGGGATCTGGCGAGACGTGGCGTGCCAATAGATGAAGTTCTTGCAGCATTAAAGCTGGATGAACTTGGCTGGGATAATACGGTTAGTACCTCGACCTGGCTCAATAATAGCCTGGAGCTGTACTACGCTGAAATGGCCTCACAGTGATTGGGGTTAAAATCACCTTAATCAGGATCATGCTCAGATAGCGAAGAAAGTTCCAGGCCCATGGCGCTGGCGCGTTTACGCCATAAGCGTCTGGCATGTTCCTGCATATCTGCCTGCTTATCTTTTTCATCCATGATTTCCAGACCAAGCAAGGTTTCCAGAATATCTTCAAGCGTGATTATTCCCGCCATGCCTCCATATTCATCGACGATTAACATGATGTGTAAGCGATGTTTTATAAACAGTTCAAAGGCATCATAAACTGTTTTGGTTTCCGGCATGGCCTTAAGCTCGCGTTGATAGTGCTTCAGCTTATTCCCTGAATTACCCCTGGTTTGTGCCAACAACAAATCGCTCTTCAGCACAAAACCCACCAGATGTTCACGATCCTCATCATAAATTGGAATCCTTGAAAAACGGGAGTCATCATAAGCACTAAAAAAAGCATCTACCGTCATGGTTTCAGGCAAGGAGAAAACAACGGGTCTGGGTGTCATTACAGCGGTAACCGGCGTTTCATGTAAGAGAAAAATATTTTTTAGTATGCGCGATTCCTGGGCATGCAATTGACCCTCCTGCTCTCCCAGGTCTGCCATCGCGGCAAATTCCTCACGCGAAAAACCTTCCGGCTCTTCATTCGTAATACCTCTGGTAATTTTTTCTGAGAACCAGACAAAGGGCATAAGAATCAAAACCAGCACTTTTAAAACATGTGCAGTAAAACCTGCCAGTTGACGCCAATATACGGCGCCAAGTGTTTTGGGAATAATTTCTGAAAAAACAAGAATCAGTAATGTCAGTATGGCCGAAGCAACACCTACCCAGGCATTGCCAAAAACAATTGCAGCCTGAGCGCCAGCACCAGCCGCTCCGATAGTATGGGCAAAAGTATTCAAAGTCAGAATTGCAGCCAGGGGCTTGTTGATATCATCCTTAAGCTCCCGCATCAGTTTGCCGCCACTGCGTTCCTGCTGTTCCATTACAGTAATATGTGCTTTTGATGTGCACAGTAAAACTGCTTCAGAAATCGAACAAAGAAATGAAAATACCAGAGCTATAGCAATATAGACGATTAGCAGCGTCATTAATTTAAATTCACCTCAATCCGGTGCTTAATGGATGAAAAAATGCTTAGGCTTTGAAAAGCACAGACTAGCCTATTTTGCTCTGCCCAAATAACCCTGTGACAGCATTGGAATCCTGATAATCTGATTGCTTGCATTTTGTGAAAATGCGCCATTAAGCACAATTGCATAGAGTGATTTTTTATCTTCTCCACTAAATGCCACTCCATGTAAACCTCGTGGTCCTGGTATATTGCCCAGAAAGGTACCATTTGCATCAATCACATCGACGGAAGAACCCGTACTGACATAAAGTCGCCCTGCGGCATCAACAGCCATGCCATCACCACCACCTTCACTGAGTCTTACAAAATCACGCTGATTGCTTAGCGCTCCATTTGCCTGCACATCATAAGCAACAATAACAGGGCCATTTGTCACATAAAGTACGCTTTCATCAGGATTCAAAATCAGGCCATTGGTTCCGACGACATCACCATACCTGGTGACAAGACCATCTGAATCTGCATAAAAGAGTCCGGCTGCAGTGATCGTAAAATACACGCCACCTTTACTATCAGCCATTAGATCATTCATGATGCCACTTACACAGTCCAGTGGGTCACCCTGAAATTTATCGGCAAAAATATATCGCTCGGGTTCCAGCTTAACAATAGCCGAATTCAGCCCCCGATCCAGTAAGAAAAGTTCACCCTGCTTATTTCGGGATAAAGCACCACCGGTATTGGTATTGTCATAAACTATCTCGGCGCTGCCATCCAGGTTCAGTTGAATGACATTGCTGGCATTATTATTGGCAAACATTACCCCGCCGTTCTCGGTCGCAATAAGGCCATCGGCATTATTACCTCTCCAGGACCACACCGTTTCCCAGCTTTGACCGGCCTCAATAACACCGGGAATTCCAGTAATTTCTGCGGCGGAAGGTAATTCAGGTATTACAGCCGGAGGCGGTACCGCAGCAGCAGGAATCGAAAAGGGACTAGCCGGATTCCTACAATTTGCAATTACTTTGGCCAGCTGTGGATCCTGCCAGGATTGAAAGCTGTATCCCGGGTCGAAGTCATCAGCGACATTTTGCGCCAGCGCTGGAAACGTGAAAAATCCCAGTAAAACAAGCAACTTAGCTTGGTATTTCATAACAGCCTCATTAAAAAGTGAAGATTTCTAAACTGATTGTATGCAAGGGCTTCAACACTGTCTAGGTAAGTCCCAAGCCACTTCAGCGTGAAGTGCGACTTAACAAGGAATAAATCCTGCTGGCAAGATGAATGTTAGCTCATCACCTGTCTAAAACTTATCCCTATAATCCTTTACAGAGCTCTTTTTCAGTTTCTGTGTGGCTACAAATATATATACGGTGAATACTAAATGATCAGGAAATTTTTAGATCGGAAATTTACTGCTTACCGGAACAAAACGTGGTTGGGCTAAGGTATGATTCGAACAAAATCTGAAAGAGGAGTAGAGCAAATAGGTTTATTGTCTATATCTGGAAAATCCAGAAGTTTAAACAAAGCGGCTGTGGAAAAGCACCCTGATACTTGAGTGTAACAGGGGCTTAATCGTTAGTTTCAGCAAAGCAGAGAATCAGGTTTAAGCTTAACTTATTGAATCAATAAGCCGCAGGGCGCCCCGAAAAAAGTGTAATCATCATGATTACTCAAGTGTGCCACTGCACCTTTCGCTGAAACCTCTATAAGTATGTATTCACCATTGCCGTTGCCGTCGCCTAAATCATGACATATAAGCACCTTGTCATTTTTAGCAAAGGCGCTATAGGTGAAAACGGATGCAGATAAAATGAGTAGTGAAAAGGCAATACTTAAGGTTTTTTTCATTATTTAGTCCCTTGGATTGTTGGCGCTTGGGATTATCAGTTCGACAGCTACTCAAAAATCACGATACTTGCCGTGAACGAGCGCATGATGCCATTGTAGTATCACTTTTACAGAGTAACAAGTCCGATCATGCAAAGCGCAGGCAGTAAACCGGCGCCAGTGTATGACTGAGTTCCTGCCAGTTATCTCCCTGATCTGCAGATAACCAAAGGTTGCCACTGGTGCTGCCTATCGCCAGCTGGGTACCATCGGCACCCAGAGCTAAACCATGTCGGTAAATCAGATCAAATGAATGCTGCTGCGGCAATCCATTACTTAAAACATCAAAACTCTTGCCCCCATCCCGGGTTCGGGTTACCACCAGTTTATTGTCAACCGGCATACGACACTCATCTTTGACGCCTGGAACAAACCAGGCTGTATCCGGCTCAGTCGGGTGAACTGCTACAGCAAAACCAAACACAGATGGGCCAGCCTCCTCAATTTCCAGCCAGTTCAAACCGCCATCAACACTTTTAAAAATACCATTATGATGTTGTACCCAGAGCCTGTCTTGATCAGAGGCACTGACAACCAGGCAGTGTGGGTCTTGTGCATCAGGATTAAAGGCCTGCTCGGGTGGCATATAGGCGGCACGCATTCCGTGTGTTCTGCTTTCCCAGCTATGACAGCCATCGTTACTTTCCCAGACTCCCCCGCAGGAAATTGCTACTCGAACCTGCTGAGGGTTTTCCGGGTTGATACAAATTGAATGCAAGGCGGGTGCATCTGTTCCACCACCAAACCAATTGGCACAATTTTCCATATCGGTCAGTGAATTAATTAATTCCCAGCTCTCACCGCGATTTCGGGAACGAAATAAACCACAGGGAATGGTACCGGCCCATATTTCACCGGCAACAGTCCCCTTTTCAAGGCAAAAAACCTGCTCTACTGAGAGCCTTTTTGCGGCATCTGAAGCAGCTTCAGGATCGCCATCAGTTACCGGGAATGCCGGAACCTGAATTTCTGTCCAGCTTAGTCCGCCATCTTCTGAACGATGCAACTTGGGGCCAAAGTGCTCCAAATTCAGTGCAACATAGAGTGTTCTATCCCTGTCGTCTGCCAGCACCATACTCACCGGCTCACCGGCAAAAGATGTATGGATTAACTGCCAGTCTGCATTACCTAAATTTTCAAATTTCACCAGCCCTTTGCGGGTTCCGGCCCAAAGAATTGTTTCCAAAGCTAGCCTCCACTTAAAGCCTGTGCGACAAAAACGACACTCTGCTTTTTCACTTTATCTGTTTGTAAAAGTTTGTCCTTGATCAGCGTGCCATCGACAAACACCGCAATATGTTTGCGAATCCTGTTCTGATCATCGAGAATATAGCTGCGCAGGGATGAGTTAAGCCTGCAGCATTGCTCCAGTACTTCCTGTACATTATTGCCTTCAACCTGCAGAGTCTGACAGGCAAGATGCTTTTCCAGGTTTGGTGTAAATTCGACTCGAGCCATTAGTGTTTTATTCTTCCGGAACTTATTCGATTCGATTATAAAAGCGTCTTTATTGTGTAGCCAGCCAAATTTTTGAAGACACTTTCCACGTTTTGGGTCAGTCATTCAGTTTCTGTTCATTGTGACTTTCATATACTCTGTGTAGTGTAAGACTGTTACACAAAGTGGAGGCAATGATGAAAATGATTAATAAGCTATCAGCTATCTTTTTTTGCACGGCACTTCTGTTCACTCAGCCTGCGGCTGCTTCTACTTCTGACAGCAGGTATATTTTTGATGAACTGGAAGAAGTCGATGATTTTTTAAGCTGGAATATAAGTGGCTGGCAAGGACTGGATTCACGCTCCCTGATTGTAGACATAGCACCTGGAAAATCTTATCTGCTTATTCTCGATCGTAGAGTAAACGGTTTGCGTTCCGGTGAGAATATTAGTATCAGCTCAGTTAATTCCAGGGTAACTTCCGGCATCGACAGAGTGCAATTTCTGGATATTTATTCCAGACCAACACGAATCGAAAAAATATACTTATTGCCTGATAGGGCCACTCGAAAGAGTACTAGCGAACAAATTCGCACACGCTAACCAGATACCTGCTTAGCTTTCCCGTATGGATTTTCGACCAGAGAATCAGGTCGCTGCACTCAACGTAAACTGACGTTACCCTGATCATCAACATTGAAAGTCACAATCAGGGGTTTTTCACCGGTCATGGACAAGCTGGTGTCGGGCAACAGTATCCTGCCATCCTTATGCAGGATGGAAGCTCTGACACTGACCGGCTCCTGATCGCGTTTGCTAAACATATCAAAATACACTTCATAATCCCCTTCCAGAGCCGTAGGACTTAACCATATCTCATTGCCGGGACCTTGCGTATTATCTTCTTCAAGGGCGGCATCAGATCCGGGAAAAGTACGTGCTGCATAACTATATTCGTTACCCAGCGGGTCAATTACATACAAATCCACATCATCATTTGAAGGCCAAGAGATGACCACCAGGGCAAAGGTCTGCTCCAAGAGGGCCCGGCAGGATTCCAGTTCTGTCTGCACTTCGGTGAGAATCAACTCGGGTCCGTTCTGAGCATCCGCCTGGCACATCGCCAGATCAGTTTGTGCTTGCGACAATTGATCCGTAACTGTCTCCATTTGTTGGCTCATTTGATCCAGCTGCTCACTCATTTCTGCCTGCACTTCTTCAATCAGTTGCGGCGAATCCCCCGTATTCGGAAAAAATGGCAATGCCACTATAGCCAGCAGCATGAAGGCTCCCAGCGCAGAGGCAAACAGATCGAGCGCCGACATACTGAAAATATTGATTTCCCTGTTTCTCAGCTTCATAAGTGAAGACCTTTAATCCTCTTGCACAAAAATACTTTGTGCATTACAACACCAGAGTTCTATACACAGCAACCGCATAAAATTCTCGTTTAATTTGCTTCAATGCTTCTCAACGTTATACTGTTCTGCCACCCAAATCTACGGAGTACAGCCATAATGCGTCGATTCCTCAGCACTTTTTCACTTGTTGCGTTTTTGCTTTCAAACTTTGCCCTGTTCAATCAGGTTTGGGCACAGAACCTTGTCATAGAAAATGCCAGAATTATTGTCGGTCCTGGAAACATGATTGAAAATGGCAGCATGGCAGTTGTTGATGGCATCATCAGTGAAGTCAGCCAAAATCAAGTGCAAGTACCTGCAGGGGCCACCATTATTGATGGCAGCGGCATGACGCTGATTGCGGGCTATATTGATAATCACAGGCATCTGATCGGAGCGCGGGGCCAGCAGGCTGTAGCACGTTTTCTTGAGGAAGAAGCCGCCACCCAAATGCTCGATCTGCTCGAAGCTGGCGTCACTACAGTGCAATCTGGCGGAGATGACAATGATGGTATCCTGGAACTGAAACGTCTGATTGACAGTGGTGAGATAAAGGGACCTCGTATCATCACATCCTATCGGGTTCCCACTGCCGGCATGGAAAATGAAATGGCTGTCCGCATGGCTGTTCGTGCAGCCGTTGAAGCCGGTGCTGATTCAATTGCCGAAGTACATTATCCGGATGTTGTCTGGCCATTTGCCCCGACGGAACAGGAAACCAAAAACCTGCTCGCCGGTCTGGATGAAGCCGAGCGTCTTGGTATTCCTTTCCAGATACATGCGGTTAGCGATGTTGCCTTGGCTGCTACCATAGGACTCGGCGCCAGGAAACTCATTCATTCAGTTAATATCAATTGGGTAAGTGCTGAAATAGCAGAGCAGGTCGCCGCATCTGGCGCGCAAGTCGCATCCATCACAGGTTTTGGTTCTCCCAATTTTGATGTATTCAGTCAGGACAATGATCCAAAATTCCGTGACGGCAATCCCTGGCCTGAAGGCATTGTGGATAGTCAGGGGCTTGGGCAGGAAGCCGGATATATGCCCATCAATCTGCGAACCCTCTATGATCATGGTGTAGACGTAACCTTCGCAACCGATACGCGTTTTTACGCCCCGGCGGCCATTGCCCATGAGATTAAAACCCTGAGTCTGGTGTTTTCGGTGCCGGACCTGGTTCAGATCATGGGTCCAAATTCAGCAAGATTTATTGATATGGACCAGCAAATTGGCACCCTCGAGGAAGGCAAGTATGCTGATTTTCTGGTGCTGGGACATAACCCTTATGATGGTTTCTGGTTTTTGCTGAATCCGGTAATGGTCGTGAAAGGCGGAGAAATCATGGTTGATGAACGCGGCCAGCCAGAAGCAGGTCTGCCCATAGTACGTACAGGTATTTAGACACTACAAGCGGGGCTGGCCAAGGAGGCTCCATGAAAAGAATTGTAATCTGTGCAGATGGAACCTGGAATCGGCCTGAAGAAGATCTTAGCAAGGATTTTCCCACCAACGTCCTCAAAATCGCCAGAGCCATTAAACCGCTCGCCGCTGGGGAAATTAGTCAGCAGGTATTTTATGACTGGGGCATTGGCTCTTACCATGCTCAGACCGTAGCGGGCGCTACCGGAAAGGGCCTGCATAAAAATATTCTCGATGATTATCGCTACATCGTGCAGAATTATTCCCCCGGCGATGAACTTTTTTTCTTTGGCTTTAGTCGCGGTTCCTACACGATTCGCTGCCTGTGCGGGCTGATTAATAATTGTGGCATTCTGAAAAGACCAGATGCGGCGCTTATACAGGCCGCCTTCGAGCATTATAAAAAACCCGGTCCTGCCCATGCACCTGAGGGAGAACGGTCTCTTGAATTCCGTAAACTGTACGCACATAAATCCAGGGCAATTAAATTTGTCGGAGTCTGGGATACCGTTGGAGCCATGGGTATTCCAATTTCCTTTCTGGGTTTATTTGATGACAAGGATGAGTTTTACGACACCAAAATCGGAAAAAATGTAATGATTGCCCGCCATGCTCTGGCGCTTGACGAACATCGCAGTGACTTTGTCCCCACCGTCTGGATTCCCCAGCCTGATATGGATATCAAACAGGTCTGGTTCAGTGGTGCACACAGTAATATTGGCGGCAGCTATAAAGCAGACAAGGATGGCAGCCTGCTGTCCGACATCCCGCTTGAGTGGATGCTCAGGGAAGCAAAAACCGCGGGTTTGGGACTGGAAAAGCATCTGTTTGATAATATCAGGCCCAATGCTCTGGCGACGCTGCATAATTCCCGTCGTTCTTTCTACCGCGTGAAAAAGAAATTTTTCCGTGCTGTCGATCACCAAAAGGGGGACATATTAATCCATCAATCAGTCAAACAGCGTTGGGAGCATAACTCTTCCTATCGACCACCTAATTTACAAGATTATCTGGATCAATTTGGCTGGCCTGTGCAACTGGTTTCCTAGTTTCCCCTGCCCCCTGGCTGCTTCAATGAAACTTGCAGGAAATAAGGAAGCGCGAACCAGAGTAATTAACTAATCTTGTAATACCGTATTCATGTCCATACAATCGTCCGGCTTAATCCCGCTAACAACAATAACGAAAAGGGGTAGTTATGTTTAGCTCTCAGCTTTCTATATCTGCTGTATCCAGAGTTTTCATTCTGGTCACAGCCTTCACTCTCAGCCCAGCACTGTCAGCCCAGGAAATTGATTTTTCGGGCGACTGGCGTCCGCTCTATCATGAAGATTTACCGGAGCGCAGTCCCGGACCTCACCTTGCTGACTACAGCGGCATGCCTATCAATGATGCAGCCAGGATGCGGGGTGACAGCTATAACCCGAATCGTATCTCTGTCGTCAGTGAATATATCTGCCGCCAGCACGGTGGTGACTATTCCATGCGTGGTGCCGCCGATTTAAATATAAGCCGGATAGTTGATCCACTAACCCAACAAACAATAGCCTTTAAAACCCGTATCGGTTTTATGGGCATGGAGCGCACTATCTGGCTGAACAATCCTGAGCGGCCTGCTGATATCGCTCCGCATACTTTTCAGGGTTTTTCCACCGGCGCTTTTGACGGCAACATGCTCAATATCTATACCACGGATTTCAAGGAGAGCTATCTGCGTCGCAACGGACTGGCAGCCAGCAGTGAGCGAACGGCTACCGAACACTGGGTCTTGCATGGTGACTATCTGACTGTTGTCACGGTAATAGATGATCCCGTATTTATGACCGAACCCATGATCAGAAGCCAGTCCTGGGTAAGAGATCCTTCGGCCCGGCAGGCACCCAGTGAATGTCAGGTTATACAGGAACTCCCTGTCAATGCTCTCGGCCAGATTGTGCCCCACTTTCTACCCGACCAGAATCCCTGGCTGATGGAATTTGCAGAACGTTATCGCCTTCCCTACTCAGGCGTTCGTGGCGGCATCGAAACCATGTACCCAGAATATCTGGATACCATGGAAGCACCTGTCGGCAATCAGGAATTTTGTATTGAAGAATGCCAATAGTCCTGTCTAAAACAATAATAAAGTTCCAGAACGCGGAGTCACAATATGTTCACTAAGCTTTCTTTAAATTCCTGCCTGCAGAAGATATGTTTTGCCTGTCTGCTGCTTGCAACATCGGCAAACTCTGCCGATATGGATCATTCGCTCAGTTTATTTCATGTCAAGGGTCAGGTTTATGTGCTTGCCGGAGCCAACGTCAATGTTACCGTTCAGATTGGTGATGAAGCCGTGGTTTTCGTTGACACTCCGGCACCGGAATATATCGATGAAATGATGTCACTGATCCGGCAAAAGTCCAATGCTCCGGTACGCTATGTCGTTACTACCGCCCTGGATGCTGAACATCTGTCGGGAAACGATGCTGTTAATAATCTGGGATTCAGAGGCTTCGGTGGTCGTGGAGCCGGTGTAGCCGTTGCTACTGGCGGTAATACGACAGGGGTAACCATACTGGCTCATGAAAATGTGGTAAACCGCTTCTATCTGACCGACAACGATATTGAAGAACTGACCGTAACAACTACCTATTTCACGCCAACCTTCGATTTCTACATGAATGCTGAAGGGATAGCTGTATACCACCTACCAAATGCCCGAACCGATGGTGACAGCATTGTTTTCTTCCGCAGCTCGGATGTCATCAGCCTCGGTGACCTGCTGGTGCAAGGTCAGTTCCCGGACATTGATGTTGAAAACGGCGGCAGCGTCAATGGCTTTATCGACGCCCTGAATTTCACACTTGGACTCATGATCCCCGGACGCAATGCTGAAGGCGGTACCTATGCCGTACCTGGACATGGCAGAATCGGCGACGAAATCGACGTAGTTGAATACCGCAACATGCTGGTCATCGTCAGAGATCGAATATTGAATCAGATCAATCAAGGCCAGAGCCTGAATCAGATTATTGCCAGTGGTCTTACTGGTGATTATGACACCGAATACGGTGGTACACGTGGCGGCCCCAGCAACAGGGAATTCGTTACTGCCATCTACCAAAGCCTTGCAAGAGAAATGGAGTAAGCCATGAAATTTATCACCTCACTTTTTACACTTATTCTATTACTGAGCCTTGCACCCATAACCAGTGCACAAGAAAGACCCGGGACTCCTGTTCCTGAGCCAGGCAGACCCGAAGCACCTATCGATTTGACCGGTACCTGGGTATCGATTATCTCTGAAGACTGGCGCTGGCGCATGACCACACCCCAGATAGGAGATTTTGCCAATATTCCTGAAAATGAAGCGGCCCGCGAAGTCGGTATGGCCTGGCGCCCTGAAGCGGATACCCGCAATGAATGCCTGGCTTACGGCGCTCCGGGTATCATGCACAGGCCGGGGCGCATCAAAATAAGCTGGGAAGATGACATGACACTCAAAATGGAATTTGATGCTGGCCGACAAACACGACTATTCCACTTCGATCATAACGTTCTGGCAGGTGCAGCATCCCGGCAGGGACATACTCTGGCCAAATGGGAAACTCCACCTGCATCACGTTATTTAAATACCCTGAGGATTGGTCAGACGCCTCGTGTCGGTACGACAACACGTTCACTGGAAGCAGTGACCAGCAATCTTATTCCCGGTTACTTGCGTAAAAACGGTATCCCACACAGTGACCAGACGACCGTGACCGAATACTTTGATGTGTTTGAAACTCCTGCCGGAGTTACCTGGTTCGTGGATACCATCATTGTCGAAGATCCGGTTTATCTGACTGAGCCCTGGGTGACCAGCATGAACTTTATGAAGGAAGAAGATGCTGACAAGTGGAACCCGCAGGACTGTTTTGTCATACAGGAATATCAGTAGCCAGACATTCAAGACAGATTTTTTGTAAATGCTGTCTTGTGGAAGCCCACTTCAGGTGGGCCGCTAGTGTCTCAGTTTGAAGTTTTTCAATGCTGTTAAACTTACAGTCGTAATGGTGAGTTCTTCTTTCGGA